>Ga0255096_1000005_pt1:190000-282322 | contig 282322 bp, 254 predicted proteins | sample Colum_Atlam_RepA_2_FD_188563 | JGI IMG/M metagenome (GOLD analysis project Ga0255096, IMG submission 188563) | Freshwater microbial communities from Columbia River, Oregon, United States - Colum_Atlam_RepA_8d | ecosystem: Environmental > Aquatic > Freshwater > River | place: USA... | reverse complement strand
GTGGGCGTGGCGGGCGGGAGCTGCCGAGCGCTCGCGACGCTAATCGCGACCGGGCACGCGCCCTGCGCTGAGTCTGGTCCCTCGCGGCGGCTGGGGTCTAATTGCGCGTGCCGGGAATCGGCGCAATCTGCAGCAAGAGCGAGGCGGGTCCGCAGCCAATGCGGTGGATCAGCTCCGCCTGCCGGTTCAGGCCGGTCTTGTGGAAGATGTGTTTGAGGTGGGTGCGAGCCGTGTGCACCGAAATCGAGAGTTCTTCGGCGGCTTCGTCCAGCATCATGCCGTTGCTCATCAGCTGCACCAGCTTGGCCTCGGTCTGGCTGAGGCCGTAGAGGCCGGTCAGCACATCGTGCGAGACGTTGCGCTGGCTGTTGGCATCAAAGAGATACACCAGGGCGCGCGCCTGATGCGGGTCGCCGCCGCCCACCGGCACCGGCGCCACCATGATTTCGATGTGTTCGCCAGACATCGGCGCACCCACAAACATCACCCCCGTGGCATCGCTGCCCTGCTGCCGCCCGCGATGGAGCGCAGCGCGCACCAGTTCACGCAGCTTGCCGTCGAGGGTGCGCTCGCGGATGGCGAGCACGCCGTTGCGGCATTCCAGCCCGCGATTGCGGCCCAGCAGATCCCGCGCGCAGCGGTTCATGTGCTCGACCTTCAGGTCGGCGTTGACGCACAGCACGCCGTTCGGCACGGCGTCCAGCGCCTGCATCAGCGCGCTTTCGAGACCTTTGGCGTCAGTGGCCGCGCCAGCCGACGGGCTGACGGCAAGAAACTTGAGGGCGACGCCATAGCGTTGGCCGCGGGTGTCGAAGAGCGGTGTGAGCACGTCGGCCTGTACGCGCAGGCCGGGCTTGCCGCCGGCAACGGGCCGGAACAGGCGCTCTTCGCCATCGCCGCCGAGCATTCTGGTGACCAGCTTGACGGCTTCCTCGGGCGCGAGCTCGTACAGGCTGGCCAGAATCTCGGCTAGCGGCCGGTCAAGCAGGAAGCGCCGCGGCTGGCCGATGACGCGCTCGGCGACCCGGTTGGCATAGCTGATCCGTCCTTCGGCATCGGTCGAAATCAGGCCGTCGGTCGCCGATTCGTCGAGCGCCTCAGCCTCGTCCGGTGCCGTCGGCAGGGTGGCGCTACCCCGGCCGTGCAGGGCGAAATCGATCGCCGTCAGCAGATCTTTGGTGGTGAAGGGCTTGTTGATGAAGCCGGCAGGTCGGGTCGCGCGGGCCCGGTCGAGCAGTTTCTGGTCGACGTGCGCAGACAGGAAGACCACCGGAATATCCAGCTTGCTGCGGATCCGCCGGGCCGCTTCGATGCCATCAATGCCGTCGCCCAGCCGGATGTCCATCAGGATCAGGTCTGGGCGCAGCGCGGACGCTTTTTCGACCGCTTCCATCCCGTCGCGGGCGACCGCCGAGACGTCATAACCCAGCCCGCGCAGGCGCAACTTCAGCGCGCCTGCGGCGGCACGCTGATCTTCAACTACCATAATATGCGTGCCGGACATGGATTTGAGTGGGCTGCCGTCTATGCGCTTGCCGTCGCGAACCGGAGGTTCAGCCGGCAAGCGTCCCGTACGGGGCTAGTGGTCATCGCGGTACTGTCGCTGCAGCTTCTCGCGCCGTTCCTGGGCATCGACCGTCAGGGTCGCCGTCGGGCGAGCTTCCAGCCGGCCTAATCCGATGTCTTCACCGGTCTCCTCGCACAAACCGTAGGAGCCGTCTTCGATGCGCTTCAGGGCTTCTTCGATCTTGCGCAGCAGCTTGCGTTCACGGTCGCGGGTACGCAGTTCGAGGATGTTGTCGCTTTCGCGGCTGGCGCGCTCGGCTTCGTCCCCAACGTCGCGGGTTTCGGTCCGCAGGTGCTCGATAGTTTCCTGCGAGTCGCCGATCAGCTGCTGTCGTTTGCTTTCCAGCATGTTGCGGAAGTACGCGAGGTGCATGGGATTCATGTACTCCTCGGCCGGGCTTGGCTTGTAGCCCTCGGGGAGTTTGATGTCGTTCAAATTGGTCACTTTGCGGATTGGCGCCTTTGGCTTTTCTGGCTCAACCGGGACGCTCTTGACCACAGCCGGCGCGGGGCTGGCGGGTTTGCGGATGCGCTCCAGTCGGGGCTTAACTTCTAGGGTGCGGGTAGCCGGCTGCGCTGCGACTGGGACAGGCGCGGCCGGTGCGGGACTGGCAGGAGCGCCGGTCGTCGCGACGGGTTTGGTTACAGGTTTGGCCGGCTTCGCAGCCGGCGCGGCGACCGGTTTAGCGACCACCGCTTTGACCGGGGCCGGTTTGGCCGCTACCGGCTTTGCGGGTGCCGGCGCGGCCTTGACCGGTGCAGCTTTCGCGACCGGGGCTTTGGGCGCCGCAGTTTTGGCTGCGACAGGCTTGGCGGCTGGCTTGGCCGGCGCCGCCTTGGCGGGTGACGTCTTGCCGGCGGGGCTGGCGGCCGCCTTGGCTGGCTTGGCCGGGGGCGTTTTTGCTTTCACAGTGACGGGCGCCTTGCTCGCGGCCTTGGGCGCCACGACCGTTTTGGCGATCGCGGCCGGCTTGGCCGCCGGTTTGGAACTAGACTTCGGCGCCGCCTTGGCCGGCACCGGTTTTGCGGCCGGCTTTTTAACGACCGGCTTGGGCGCGGGCTTCGCGCCGGCTTTAGCCACGCTCTTGGCCGGGGCCGCTTTGGCCGGGGCTTTGACTAGCGGCTTTTTCGCAACAGCTTTACCGGTCGCAGGTTTAGGTTTGATGACAGATTTCGCCGCGACCGGCTTCGTAGCCTTGCTCGACGGTTTGCTGGGCGTCCTGGATGTGCTCTTGGCCACAATGCCTCCTCCGAAATTTCACCTTGTAATGCAGGCGATTAACGGCAAAACCTGAAACAACTCTCACGATTCGGCGCCCGCACCTTAATCACTTTTAGATCCCGACGCAACGCCTGCGCGGGAGCCCCTGCAGGCCGCAGCGCCAGCGCTTCACAGTGTTTCGGTCGTTGCGTTGCTTCCCTCAACGCGGAGCCTTTTAGTAGTATGCCCGCCACGCGAGCGGAAGCGCAGGGACATGCGCCCCTGAACAAAGCTCCCCCATCGCTATTTTCAGGCCGTATGGCCTCCCGGCGCGAAGGCGCGCCGTACGTCGAGGAGTATCGAATGACCAAGCAGATGCTGATGGGATTGCTCGCAACCGGGCTGGCCGCTTTGAGCTTGAATGCGGCGGCCGAGGGCGACGTGGCGGCCGGTAAACTGGCGGCAGAGACTTGCCAGGGCTGCCACGGGGTTGAGCGTTATTTCAACGTCTATCCCACCTACCATGTGCCGAAGATTGCGGGCCAGAGCGCCGCGTACATCGAATCTTCCCTGAAGGCCTATCGCGATGGCAGCCGTACGCACGGCACCATGAACGCCAACGCGGCCAATCTCAGCGATCAGGACATTGCCAACATCGCTGCCTTCATCGCCAGTCAGGGCAAATAAGAGTGACCACCGGGTTCGCCGTGTATCTCTGGAGAGTGCTATCCATGTTCAAGCCCGTATCCGCTTTCCTCCTCGCCTTCGGCCTGTGTGGCTCGATGGTCGCCAACGCCAACGAAGCTGAGCCTGCTGCCGCGCCCGATCCGGCGGCTTTTGCCCAGAAACTGCAGGCCTGCGGTGCCTGTCACGGTGAGAAGGGCGATAAGCCCCTCGCGCCCGACTATCCGGTCCTCGCCGGCCAGCATGCCGACTACATCGCCGCTGCGCTGCGCCACTATCGCGACGGTCGCCGCACCCATCCCATCATGGTCGCGCAGGTCAAGGCGCTGCAGCTGACTGAAGACGACATCAAGGGCCTGGGCGAGTACTTCGCCAAGCAGCAGAGCCCGCTGGCGACGATGCATCGCTAATCGCTGCGGGGCCGCATGGCCCCAGGTGCTCCCCATAAACGTGCTACCGCAGCCTGTTCCCGGGCTGCGGCCGACGCCCCCAGCAGAACCGTCAGTCGCCTCGCGGCTTGCCCGTCGCCTTGACTTGCCGCAACGGCAAGCAGCAGCACGTCGCCCCGCTCAAGCAGCGCTTTCACCCGACTGGCAGTGAGTTCGTCCAACGCCCCGGCCTGCCACAAGCCCGCCAGCGCGCCGGTTTGCAGGCTTCCCGTTCTTTGCGCCAGTTCGCGCCAGCCGGCGATGGCTTCCCGCCGGTGGCCCGCGCGCCAGTCGGCATGGGCCGTCTGCAGGCGGGCGACCGCCGACCAGGCTGCGGCGCGGCGGCAGTCTGCCGTCCAGCCGGCCTCATCCGTGCTGATGGCAGCCAACCAGGCGTTGAACCCCACCACGCAGCGCAAGGTGATGACCGCTGGCCGTGACGGCGCGCGCGCGGCGTCAATTTCACGCAGGGCCTCCGCATAACGCCCTAGCGCGTTCGCGCTGGTCGCGAGCAGCAGATGGTCCTGAGTCTCGGTTTCGCGCGGGTCATAGTCGACCGGAAAACAAGCTAGCGCGAGGGCGATAAGGCCGCTGGCGGCGGCTCGTTGTAGCGGCAGGCCCGGTCGCCAGCGACAGATTCCGCCAGCCAGCACCGCGAGCACGGGCACCAGCGGCGCCCGAAAACGGTCGCTGACATAAAACAGCAGCACCCCACCCGCAATCAGCAGGCAGGCCAGCACTGGCACGCGCACGCCGCCCGCGCCGGCGTGCAGACCCAGCGCGGTCATCGCGAGGGCAAAAATCAGCGTCCAACCGATGGGATTAAATCGCAGCCACGGCGACCGGGCTTTGTGGAAAGCATAGGTTTTGTTGTTGTACTGCTCTTCCCCGGACAGGAGATAACGCAGCTTGGTGGTCATCAGCGCCAGCCAGGCCGCCGGATCGGCGGCAATGGCCGCCAGCGTGCGTGCCCGCCAGAAGTGGCTTTGCGTGATGTAATCGGCGGGTGCGTCAGGAACGAGTTGCCGGTAGCGCGCTTCGGATTCAAGGCGGGCCGGATTGCTGCTTTCATCGTAGCTGTCGATGACGAGGGTCTGTTCAAAGTACCGCCCGTTCGCGCCCGGCGTGTTGGCCGCCCACAGGTTGTAGGCGCCTTGCCAGGGCAGCAGTCGAAAATCGCCGGCTAGCTGAAAGTTGATGGCGCCGAACAGCAGCATTACAAGCAGGCTGGGCAAGGTGGCACGCGCCAGCCTGCCGGGACGTTCGCGGCGGCCGCCGGACAGCGCAAGCAGCGCGGGCAGGGCGCACAGGGGCAGCAGTTGGGGGCGGCAGAGGCTCGCGGCGGCCAGCCACAGCGAGGCCTGACCGACTTTGGCGACTTGCCTGTTCCGGGGCACCAGCGCGCACAGCGCCAGCATGAGCAGACTGAGCGCCAGCGTGATATCCAGCGCATCGCCCGCAAAGTGCAGCAGAACCGGATTGAAGCCCACCAGACTCGCCGCCAGATAGGCAGCGGCCGGCCGCTGCCACAGGCGACTTGCCACTTGAAAGCACAGCGCGGTCGTCAGCAGATGGCACAGGCTGTTGAGCAGACGGGCGAAGCCGAGCAGGCCGGCGTCTGGCCACCCAAGTTTGAGGGCCAGCGCCAGCAGCGCGGAATAGCCGGGTGCCCGGTAGAAGGCTTCGTGGGGCAGGCTGTCACCCGCAATCTGGCGGGCCAGCGCCAGCAGTTCCCGGTCGTCGGTGACCGGTACGAGGCCGAGCGGCGTGTGGCTGTACCAGAGTTGGCAACCGGCCACATAGGCCAGCACGACACCCGCGAAGGCGAACGCCAGCGTTGTTGACGACACGCTGTTGGCGAGCGGCTTCAAGCAGGTCCTCGGGAGAGGGCGCGCGCGCCAGCCGCCACCGGCCGCCGGCGCACGTCGGGACTCACTCAGGCCAACCGTTCCGCCAGAAAGTGCAGCAGCGTCGCCCAGGAGCGCTGGTCTGCACGGGCGCTGTACTGCACGCCAAAACCGGGGTCGTTGGCTTCCGGGTTGGTGAACGAATGCAGGGTCTTGCCGTAGGTATGAATCTGCCAGTCGGCACAGGTGGCGGTCAGTTCTGTTTCCAGCGCCACCACATCGGCCACCGGCACCATGGGGTCATCGTGGCCATGCAGCACCAGCACGCTCGCCTTGACCGGCACGTCGTCGGTGTTGCCGGGCTTGCCGAGCAGGCCGTGGAAACTGGCGACGCCGCGCACATCGGCGCCGGTCCGCGCAAGGTCGAGTACACACAGACCGCCGAAGCAGTAGCCAATCGCAGCGACGCGCTCAGTGGCCACTTCCGGCTGGGCCCGCAAGGCGGCCAGCGCGGCCTCGAGCCTGGACTGGAGGCGGGCCCGGTTATCGAGGAAGGGGCTCATGAGCGCCATGTTTTCTTCGGGCCCGCTGCCGAGCACGCCTTTGCCATAGAGATCGATGGCAAAGCCGACATAGCCCAGCGCCGCCAGCGCGCGCGCTTTCTCGTCCTCGAAGCCCGAGCGCCCGGCCCAGGCGTGGGCGATCAGCACGGCCGGGCGCGGGCCAGCGGCTTTGCCGTCGTGACACAGCAGGCCTTCAAGGACGGTTCCTTCATGGGTGTATTCAATTTTTCTTTCGATCACGGGCGGTCTCCTGGTAGCAAGGCGGGCGGGGGGCGATTCTGGCCCGGATGATAGCCGATGAGTAAAAAGTCTCACTTACCCGTGCGGTGGGCTATTGCCGCGCGCGGGACTGCGGTACTTTCACGATTCGCATGAGCGCCCTGTCATTCGCCGGGGTGCGCGCCGTGGAGTGGGTCTGATGTTGAACATTGCCGAACTGCTGACCGACGAGGTGGCGCGCCGTCTGGCGACCAACTTCGCCCTGTTGTTCGGCCCCGGCACTTCCGCCCACCTTGATGCCGCTATTCGCGCCTGTCGGCGGGCACTCGAACGCATCAGCGCCAGCAATGCGCTTTATCACAACATCGAACACACGGCGCTGGTGGTGATCGTGGGCAGTCAGGTGTTGCTGGGGCGCCATATCGAGCGCGCCGATGTGACCCGCGAGGACTGGCTTAACGTGATGGTGGCGCTGGCCTGTCACGACATTGGCTATGTGCGCGGCATTTGCGCCGAGGACGAGGGCGAGCAACTGGTCGCCGACCTCAATGGCACGCGCACCGCGGTGGCACCGGGTTCCAGCGATGCGGCCCTGATGCCGCTGCACGTGGACCGCGGCAAGCTCTTCGTCGCCGAATCGGTCCTCGCCGATATTCCCCATCTGGACCTTGAACTGGTGCAAGCCTGCATCGAGCGCACGCGTTTTCCGGTGCCGCAGGCGCCGGCCTATCTGCAAACCGACGACCTGCCCGGGCTGGTGCGCGGGGCCGATCTCATCGGCCAGCTGTCCGACGCGCGCTATCTGGCCAAGCTTTCGGCGGTGTTCTTCGAGTTTGAGGAAATAGGCTTTAACGCCCACACCGGCTATCGCCACCCGGGCGACTTACTGGCGGCTTATCCGAGCTTTTATGCCAACCAGGTCGTGCCCTACATTGGCGATGCCGTGCGTTATCTCGAGAAGAGCCCGGCCGGGCAAGCCACGCTGGCGAGCCTCTACGGCAACCTTGAAAGCGCCAATCGCGCACGCGCTGCCCTCGCCGGCTAGGGCTCGCTTTCGCTGGCTCGGGCTTGCGCTGTTCGGGCTCGTGGTCCCGGCGCTGGCCGCTGCGGAACTGAGCTTACAGCCGGTGGCTGACGGCGTGTTCGTGCATCAGGGCAAGCACGTGGCGGTCGACGACCCGGCGCGCGGCGACAGCGCCAATCTGGGCGTGGTGATCGGTCAGCGTTGTGCGGCGGTGATTGATACCGGCGGCAGCGCGGCGACCGGGCGGGCGCTGCGGGCCGCAGTCGCGGCGCTTACCTCCTTGCCAGTCTGTTACGTCATCAATACCCACGCGCATTTTGACCACCTGCTGGGGAATGCCGCCTTTGCCGACAGCGGGGCCCGGTTCGTCGGCCATCAGGAACTGCCGGCGGCCGTCGCCGCCAGCGAGGAATATTTTTCCGAGCACTTTGCGACCGAACGCGCGGGCGACACGCGTCCGCTGCTGCCGGCGGACGGCGTCTGGGTGGCAAACGCGACTAGGCTCGATCTGGGGGGCCGCGAATTGCTGGTCTCGGCCGTGCCTAAAGCCCACAGCAGCGCCGACCTCACGGTGCTCGACGTGGCGACGGGGACGCTCTTTACCGGAGATCTGGTGTTCATGGCACGCCTGCCGGTGCTGGATGGCAGCCTGCGCGGCTGGCTGGCCTGGCTCGACGCCGCGCAAGCCCAAACGCTCGCCCGGATCGTGCCGGGCCATGGCCCGGTGGCGGCGCCCTGGCCCGCGGCCGCCGCGCCCGAACGCGCCTACCTGGAAGCGCTGCAGCGCGAGGCCCGCGCCGCGATCAAGGCCGGCGATTTTCTGGAAGACGTGCTCGCCAGAGCCGAAGCAACGTCACCCGCCGGCTGGGTGCTGACGGGTCCGCACCCGCGCAACATGAGCAAGGCGTTCCGGGAGTTCGAGTGGGACTAAGGCCTAGAAGCGCGCGCCCTGACTCTCGCACAAAAACTTCATGAACGGTTTCATCGCGGCGTAGGTCTCTACCACCAGCGCGTGCAGGTCGGCTTCGTGCAGCAGCCCGGCCTCGAACGGGCGCGCGATGACAAAATCTTTCCGCTTCAAATCTTCCAGCCACGGATGATCCGGCGGACAGCCCGGCGGCGTGCGGCGCACGCGCTCGCCCAACAGCGTACTGCCGGGCAGTGTCGACAGCAGCTTGCGGACGCTGGCCCACTGTTTGGGCTTGTCGATGATGTGCTGGCGGATCTTGTCCAGCACGGGTCGTTCCGGATGCCAAATGCCGCCGCCGACGAAGCATTCGTCCAGCCCGACGTGGAAGTACAGGCCCGGACCGTGGATGTCGGCAAAGTCTTCGTGCCGAAAGTGAATGCCGATGTTGGTTTTGTAGGGCCGTTTGTCCCGCGCGAAGCGGGTGTCGCGATAGATCCGCAGCAGCGAACCGCCGACCCGCTTCGGGATGCACATGAACCGGGGCGAAATCTTGGCAAGCGGCGCTTCCATGGCGCTGATGAAGTCCAGCGCCGGCTCCAGCACCCCGGACTCATAGTCCGCGCGATGGGCCTGAAACCACTCGCGCTCGTTGTTTTGCGCCAGTTGATGCAGAAAGCTGAGGGTGTGGGGCGGGAAGCCTGGAAAGGGAGCGGGGGCGTTCATGGCGAGTTCCGGTAATCGAAGGGCCTACCTTAGCCGGAGCCGGCGGGTGGCGAGAAGTCCACGTCCGTGTTTTGACCCAGACTGGCCCAGCCGCGACTCCGGGCGACGGCGGCGCGCCAGCGCGCTTGCAGGCCGGCCCGCGTTTGCGGGTCGCCGCCGGGGCTAAACGTACGGTCGGCCAGCGGCAGGGCCTCGATGGCGGCCATTGACGGCCAGACCCCGGCACCCAGCCCGGCCAGCAGTGCGGCCCCGAGCGCGGTGGTTTCGGGCTGGGCCGCGCGGGTCAGGGGCAGCCCGGCCAAATCGCTCTGCACTTGCATCAACAGATCATTACGGCTGGCGCCGCCGTCTACTTTCAGGGTGCGTAGAGGCGTGCCGAGCCCGGTGTTCATCGCGTCCAGCACCTCGCTGACCTGCAGCGCAATGGCCTCCAGCGCGGCGCGGGCGATATGACCCCGTTGCGTACCCCGGCTGAGGCCGATCAGGAGCCCCCGCGCATCCGGATCCCAATGCGGCGCCCCCAGGCCCGTGAAGGCCGGCACCAGCACCACACCGCCGCTGTCCGGCACGCTGGCCGCCAGGGCTTCAACCGCTTCGGCGCTATCGATGAGCTGCAGCCCGTCGCGCAACCACTGCACGGTCGCGCCGCCCATAAACACGCTGCCCTCCAGCGCGTAGCTCAACCGCCCGCCCAGTTGCCAGGCCACCGTGGCGAGCAGGCCGTCGGGCGCATGCGGCCGGGCGCTGCCGGCATTGGCCAGCATGAAGCAGCCGGTGCCGTAGGTGCACTTGGCCTCGCCTGGCGCAAAACACCGCTGGCCGAAGAGCGCCGCCTGCTGGTCGCCCGCCACCCCGTAAACAGCGGGGCCGATGCCCAGCGCGCCGCTGATTTCACAGAGCTCGCCGCTGCTGTCGACAACCTCGGGCAATACCTCGGGCGGGATGTCCCACAGGGCCAGCAGCTCCGGATCCCAGCGAGCCTGCTGGATGTCGTACAGCTGGGTGCGTGAGGCATTGCTGGCGTCGGTCAGATGCGCACGCCCACCGCTGAGTTGCCACAACAGCCAGCTGTCGATGGTGCCAAAGGCAAGCTCCCCGGTGGCCGCCAGTCGCCGCGCGTCCGGCACATGATCGAGCAGCCAGCGTAGCTTGCTGGCGGAAAAATACGGGTCGAGGACCAGTCCGCTGCGCTCGGCGACCCACGCGCCTGCGCCGCTCGCGCGCAACGCCGTGCAAGCGGCCGCCGTGCGGCGGTCCTGCCAGACAATCGCCCGGTGCAGCGGCAGACCGGTGCGGCGCGACCAGATGAGCGTGGTTTCGCGCTGATTGGTCAGCCCCACGCCGCGAATCTCGGCGGGGCGCAGGCCGGCGCGGGCAATCGCGGTCTGTGCCACCTGCAGACTGGCCTGCCAAATCTCGAGCGGGTCGTGTTCGACGAGTCCCGGTGCGGGAAAGTATTGCTGCAGCGGCAGCTGGGCGCTGCCCAGCGTGCGCAGTTCGGGGTCGACCACCAGCGCGCGGGTGCTGGTCGTGCCCTGATCAAGCACCAGCAGGGCGTTCATATCGCTAACTGCGCGAAACGACGGCCTCAGCCGCCGCCAATCAAAGGCAGGAAATGCACTTCGCTATCCGGGCCGATCGGCTCCAGCAGCGGGGTTTGATAAATCTCGCCATCAATGGCGACCGCCATGCCGCTGTCCAGACTCCGCGAGAAGCCCGGAAACCGGGCTTCCAGCGCCGTCACCAGCGCGGCGTAGTTGCTTGCCGCGCAGTCCAGCTGCGTCTGCCCGTCGGTGTAACGCCGGGCAAACGCCGCTTGCAGGATGACGGTGGCCACGGCGCCTAGCCGGCCGCCTTGGCTCCGTCGATGGCCGCCAGCAGGCGCGGCGGCGAGAGCGGCAGGTCGGTCATGCGCAAACCCGCAGCCCGCGACACCGCATTGGCCACGGCGGCCAAGGGCGGCACGATCGGCACCTCGCCCACACCACGTACGCCGTAGGGATGAGCCGGGTTCGGCACTTCCACCAGCACGGTGTCGATCATCGGCAGGTCGGAGCAGACCGGCATGCGATAGTCGAGGAAGCCCGCGTTTTGCAGCCGGCCCTTGGCGTCGTAGACGTATTCCTCGTTCAGCGCCCAGCCGATGCCCTGCACCGCGCCGCCCTGCAACTGGCCTTCGACATAGCTCGGGTGGATTGCCCGGCCCACGTCCTGAATGGCCGTGTAGCGCAGGACTTTCACCGCGCCGGTTTCGGGGTCGACTTCGACGTCGCAAATGTGAGTCCCGAAGCCAGGACCCGCGCCCGCGGCGTTGATCGAGACGCTGCCGCTGATCGGCCCGCCGGTGCGGCCCGCCTGATGCGCAATCTCCGCCAGACTCAGCGGTGCGCGGGCGGCTTCATCAGCCTTGGTGCAGTGGGCGGCACCGTCGCGCCAGATGACGTGTTCCACGTCGATCTTCCACAGCTTGGCGGCGCGCTGGCGCAGTTGCTCGACCACGTTTTCCGCCGCCTGCACCACCGCCATACCGGTGGCAAAGGTCACGCGACTGCCGCCGGTGAGGAAGCTGTAGGCGATCTGCCCGGTGTCGCCGATGATGGGTTTGACCTGATCCAGATCCATGCCAAGCACTTCGGCGGCCATGATCGCCATCGACGCCCGCGAGCCGCCGATATCCGGATTACCGGTCACGACCGACACGGAGCCGTTCTCGTTCACGTGCACCGCGGCGCTCGACTGGCCGCCGATGTTGAACCAGAACCCGGAAGCGATGCCGCGTCCCTGATTGGGGCCGAGCGGCGCCGACCAATGCGGGTGCGCCTTGGCCGCCTGCAGCGTTTCGGCATAGCCGATTTCCAGAAACTTCGGACCGTAGATGGTGCGGGTGCCGGTCTTGGCGGCATTTTTCAGACGCAGTTCCAGCGGGTCCATGTTCAGCTGCTGCGCCAATTCGTCGATTGCCGACTCCACGCCGAAGGACGCCATCGGCGCGCCCGGCGCGCGATAGGCCGCACACTTGGGGCGATTGGACACAACGTCCCAACACACGGCTTTCGCGTGCGGGATTTCATAGCAGGAGAAGCCGGTCATGCCGCCGAGGAAGGCGGGCGAGCCCGGGAAGGCGCCGGCCTGATACTTCAGCTCCATTTCGCCAGCCACAAAGCTGCCGTCGCGCTTCGCGCCCAGCTTGATGTGGACGTGGGTGCCGGAGGTCGGGCCGCTGGCGCGGAAGACTTCGCTGCGCGTCATGACCATGTGCACCGGACGACCGGAACGCTGGGCCAGGGCGACCGCCAGCGGTTCCAGATAGACCGTGGTCTTGCCGCCGAAGCCGCCGCCAATTTCAGCCGGGGTCACGCGGATATTGCCGATGTCCATGCCCAGCACCTTCGAGCAGAACTCGCGGACCATGAACTGCCCTTGGCTGCTGCACCAGATGGTGGCTGCGCCATCGGCCGTGACGCTGGCGACACAGGCATGGGGCTCGATATAGCCCTGATGCACGGCTGCGGTGGTGTAGCTGCGCTCGATGATGATCTCGGCCTCGGCGAAGCCCTGGGCGACGTCGCCCATCGCGAACTCAACCCGCCCGGCGATGTTGGACGCCTTGGTCGGCGCCGGCTCGACGCCGCTGGTGATCAGGCCTTCATGGAGCACCGGCGCGTCTTCGCGCATGGCGTCCAGCACGTCGATGACGTGCGGCAGCACTTCGTAGTCGACCTTGATCAGCGACAGCGCCTCGGCGGCGATTTCCGCCGAGGTGGCGGCGACGGCGGCCACCGCGTGACCGTCGTACAGCACTTTCGCGCGCGCGATGACGTTTTCGGAGATGTGACGGAAATTGATCGGCGCTTCACCGCCGGCGGCAACCTCGTTCGGCAGTTCCGGGAAGTCAGCGCCGGTCACTACCGCCAGCACACCCGGCAGGGCGCGCGCCGCGCTGGTGTCGATGCTGCGGATGCGGGCATGGGCGTGCGGGCTGCGTAGCACCGTGCCGGTCACCATGCCCGGCAGGTCGAGGTCCGCGCCGAAGGCGGCGCGGCCGGTGACCTTGTCGGCGCCGTCCGGACGGATCGGGCGCGTGCCCACCCATTTGTACGTGCCCTGCTCGATGCCCGCTTTCAGGGCTTCCTTTTCATTACCCATGGACGGCCTCCTCACGCATTTTGGCCGCAGCGGTCAGCACCGCGCGGACGATTTTGTCGTAACCGGTGCAGCGGCAAAGGTTGCCCGCCAGCCAGAATCGCACTTCGGTCTCGGTGGGGTCGGGGTTGCGGTCGAGCAGCGCTTTGGCCGCCACGACGAAACCCGGGGTGCAAATACCGCACTGGAGCGCGGCGTCTTCCAGAAACTGCTGCTGGATGGGATGCAGGGTGTTGCCCTCAGCGATGCCCTCGATGGTGGTGATCTCATGCCCCGTGGCTTCGACCGCCAGCACCAGGCAGGCGCAGACCAAGCGGCCGTCCATCAGCACGCTGCAGGCGCCGCAGTCGCCGGAGCCGCAGCCTTCCTTGCTGCCGGTCAGGCCCAACTCGTCGCGGAGCACGTCGAGCAGGGTTTCGCTGGTATCGCACAGCAGTTCAACCGGCTGCCGGTTGACGGTGGTTGTGACGTGATGCTTGGCCATCAGTTCCCCCTCGCGCGCTGCGCGGCAATCGTGGCGGCGCGGCGGGCAAGTACGCCGGCGACCTTGGTTCGGAATTCAATCGTGCCCCGTTTGTCGTTGATAGGGGCGCAGGCGGCGCTGGCGGCGGCGGCCAGTTTGGCCAGGGCCGCGTCGTCGAGCGAGGTGCCGATCAGCGCTTTCGCGCAATCTGCGACCAGCAAGGCGGTCGGGGCGACCGCGCCCAGCGACACCCGGGCGGCGGTGCAGAGGCCTTTATCGTCCAGCGTCAGGCAGACGCCGGCGCTGGCCACCGCAATGTCCATCTCGGTTCGCGGAATGAAGCGCAGATAGGCGTCGCCGCTGTGGGCCTGGCGCCGGGCGATGAGGAACTCGCTGATGAACTCGCCTTTGGCGAGCGTGGTTTTGCCCGGCCCCGACACGACCTCTTCTACGGCGACTTCGCGCGTGCCCGAGGCGCCCACAATCACGCACCGTGCGCCGGCGGCGATCAGGGCGGGCACGCTGTCCGCGGCGGGGGAGGCGTTACAGAGATTGCCGCCCATCGTCGCGCGACCCTGGATTTGGGTGGAGCCGATCAGATGGAAGGCTTCGGTCACACCCGGCCACTCGGCGGCGAACTGCGCGTGCTCGCCCAGTTCGGCACCCGCCACGGCGGCACCAATGCGGAAGCCCGTGGCAGTCACTTCGATGCGCCGCAGTTCGGCAATGCCTTTCAAGTCCACGATCACGGGCGGGCGGACATGGCCGGCGCGCAATTGCACCAGCAGGTCCGTGCCACCGGCCAGCACGCGGGCGCCGGCGGGGGCGTTGTTCAGGGCGCGAATCGCATCGTCGATGCTTTGCGGCTTCGCATATTCCACTGCGTTCATAGAGCCTCCGGGAGATGGGCGGGTTCGGTTTCCCGCGCTGATTGTGCGAAAGCAGCCTCATAAGTCCATAGGCTAGCCCCGACATAATGCCTCACGGGCGTGCAATTACACTCGCCTCCTGTGCGCTCGGCCCGGATAATGCGCGCCCCACGGCTCAACCCGGTGTCTTTTGTGTCTAGCGCTGCGCCCCGACTCCTGCTCGCGCCGATGGAAGGCATGCTCGACGCCCGCTTGCGCGAGGTGATCACACGGCTGGGTCACTACGACTGGTGCGTTAGCGAGTTCGTGCGCGTCACCAACGCCGTCTTGCCCAATCGCAGCTTCCGCCGCGCGGCGCCCGAGTTGGCGCGGGTGGCCCGGACGCCGGCGGGCACGCCGGTGCGCGTGCAGTTGCTCGGCTCTGATCCCGAGATGCTGGCCCGCAACGCCAGCCGCCTGGTGGCGCTGGCACCGGCCGGGATCGATCTCAATTTTGGCTGTCCGGCGCCTACCGTAAATCGGCATCGCGGCGGGGCCGTGTTGCTGGAAGAACCCGAACTGCTTTTTCGCATCGCCAGCGCGGTGAAGCTGGCCATCGGCGGGCGCGTGCCGTTCACCGCCAAGATGCGGCTCGGGGTGCACGACACTTCGCGCGCCATCGAAGCGGCGCAGGCGCTCGCGGCCGGCGGCGCCGAGTTGTTGGTTGTTCACGCCCGGACCCGCGATGAGGCCTATCGGCCGCCGGCGCACTGGGCCTGGGTCGGGCGCATTGCGGCGGCGGTGCCCGTGCCGGTGGTGGCGAACGGCGAAATCTGGACCCTGGCGGATTATTTGAAGTGTCGGGACGAAAGCGGTGCAACCGCCGTGATGCTGGGGCGCGGCGCCTTGGCCGACCCTTTTCTGGCGGCACGAATCAGGACCCATCTCACCGATGGCAACGCCCTCGACGGCCACGACGACTGGGCCCGGTTGAGCCCCGAAGTGCTCGCGTACTGGCAAGTGGTGCAGGCGGAAGCGCTCCCGCGCCATGCGCCCGGGCGCCTGAAGCAGTGGTTAAACCTGCTCCGGCGTCGCTTCCCCGCCGCGCAGGCGCTGTTCGATCGCGTCAAGGTGCTGCGGGAGCCGGCGGCGATTGCGGCGGTGTTGGCGGATGCCTGCGGCGCCGACGTCGTCGCTCCCCCTGAGCTTCCCTTGCTTTCGCCGGCCTGAACGGCCAGACGCACTAGTTTTTCGGGCCGCGAGCGACCAGCAGTGCCGCATAGCGCGCGGCGATCGCGGTCCAGGATTCGCGTCCGGGATAGCTGACCCGGTCGAGGCCAAGATTGGCCTCGAGCCGCGCGCTCAAGGCATCGGCATCGCCAACCGGGCTCAAAAAACGCGCTGCCTCGCCCAGCATCCAGCGCGTGGGCGGGGTGTCAGTCGCGACGACCGGTACTTCGCAAGCCATCGCTTCGCATAGCTTGGCCGGGTAGCTGTAGCGGCCAAACGCCGTGTCGGCCAGCGAGATACAGGCCACGTCCAGCGCATTGACTAGCAGTGGCATGTGCTCATCGCGCAGGTAACCGAGCCCATAGATGGCCGGCGGCGCATGAAACGCCGGTGAATCCCGGCCCGACAGCACCAGCGATACCTGCGGATTGCGCGCCTGCAATTGCTGCACGGCGCGGAGCAATACCGCATGGCCGCGCGAGCGGTTGAAGGCGCCCAGGTGTCCGATCAACTGGCGGTCCACCGGCAAACCCAGACTGCGCCGCGCGTCACCTCGATCGCGTGGGTGAAACGCGGGGTCGGCGGTCATTGGCAGGACTTCGCAGCCGCTGGCGCCGGTCTCAATCAGCCGGGCGGCCAGCGTCGGACCAGCAGCAGTCACCAAATCGGCCTTGCCCAGCGCCCGCCGCCAGAGCTGATGAACCGGGCGGGCCCAGGGCATATAAGCCTCAAAGTTGTCGTAGGCGTCGATGGCGCTACGCGCGCCCGTTCGGACCGCCAGACGGGTTGCCAGGATGCCGAACCAGAGGTCGGACACGCCAATGACCCAGTCTGGCTGCAGTTGCGCGGCGGTGCGCCGCAGTCCTTGCAGGTAGTTCAGCGGGCCGGTCGGCCAAAGGTCATCGCTGCGCCAGCGAATTCCGTCAAAGGCGCATTCGGTGGACGGCAGGCCGCGATAACTCAGCGTGGCGATGTGAACCGCATGGCCGGCCGCCGCGAGTCCTTGTGCTAGATGGTAGAAGCGCCCGTAAGGCCGCGTCATGAGGTCGCGCCCCTGCGGAAAACGCTTGCTCAGAAACAGAATCCGCAGCGGCCGAGGCATGGCTAGTTCGGGCCTGCGTTGCGCCCACACAGGCAACATTCAGCGGCAAGTGCCCGAAGGGTGAAAGCAAGCTTCATATCGCTGGTGATGGGTCCGGCGCTTCGGAGTGAAGAGGCGCACCCCGCATGATAGGAGATTGCGCGCCCGGCGGTAGCGGGCGCCGCCGTTCCGGCACGTGATTAAGGCTTAGCGGCCCTCGCCGCGCGCGGCGTGACCGAAGGAAGAAAGTCCCAGCGAGCCTTCGGGCAGACTCAGTTCACCGCTGGCGAGACGGGCTTTCAGGTAACTGAAGCTCTGCGAGGTTTGCGCGAAGAGATGTTCGCCCGCCACTAGCGGCGAGCGAGCAGCCTGACCGGGCCGCACAAAACGGGGCAGTGGCGCGATGCGCGTGTGGTAGTCGACGTTGAAGAAGAGCGGAAACGAATAACGCTCTTCGCGCACTTTCAGCACGCGGTGGGTGGTGGCAATGAACTCGCCGTTGGTCCACAACTCCAGCATGTCACCGATGTTGACCACAAACGCGCCGGGCACCGGCGGCGCTTCAATCCACTCGCCCGCGCCGTTCAGCACTTCGAGGCCAGGCGCCGTGACGTGGAGCAGGGTGAAGCACTCGTAGTCTGTATGCCCGCCGATGCCGACGGCATCCGGGTCTTTGGGGTCGAAGGGGTAATGCACCAGCCGAAGTTGCGACGGTGGCTTGCTGATGTGCTGCGTGAAAGTGCTCGGCGGCTCGCCCAGCGCGAGGGCAAAACCGCGCAGCAGGTCGTTGCCCACCGCCAGCACGTCCTGATAGTAGGCGCCGACCGCTTCACGAAAGCCCGGCAAGCCCGGCCACTGATTGGGGCCTAGCAAGGGATTGCCAGCGAGATAATCCGGATCGTCAGCCGGCAGTTCGAACGACAGATCGTAGGCTTCTTTGCGGTCTTTGGAACCGCCGGCGTAGACCTCTTCGCCTTCGGGCACATAGCCGCGATGATTGCGCGAGTGCCCGATGTAGACCGCCATTTTGTCCGCCAGCGGCAGGGCAAAAAAGCGCTGGGCCGCATCGATGAGCGCGCTGAATCGTGCCTCGGGCACCCCATGTCCGGTGACATACAGAAAACCCACTTCGCGGGCCGCCTTGCCCAGCGCATCGGCGACCGCCTGCTGGGCCTCGGCGTCTCCCTGCCGCAGGGCCGAGATATCGACCAGCGGCAGGTGACTGAATGCACGCAAACCAGACATGGGGTTCAGTGCTGCCTAGAGCTTGCCGTCGGCCGCCATGCCCATGTAGGTGGCGTCGAAGCGAACTTTCACGTTGTCTTTGTTGCCCGCAACGCTGCCATCGGTGAACTCGATGCCAATGGCGTTACGGTCTTTCACGCCTTCGCCAAGCAAACCATGCTCGAAGCAGAAGTCGCGCACCAGCTCCATGATCTTCTTGGACTGCTCGTTCTTCACGAAGCTGACCGCATCGGCCGGCTTGTAGAAGAGGTGCGTGGTGGCGAGCTGGGTGTCGTAGCCCGCGAGGTCGGTGCCGGAGGCTTCCGCCATCACCGTACGCGCGGCCTTCGCGGCCTCGGCGTCGCCCTGCATGACGGCCAGCGTTTCATACCACGCGCCGACCAGCGCCTTGCCGAAGGCCGGGTTGTCGCGCAGGGTCTGGCTGTTGACCATGGCGATGTCCATGATTTCGCCCGGGATCTGCGAGGAATTGAAGACCGGCGAGGCGTCGGGCGAGGCCTGAATGTCGCTCAAGCCCGGCTTCCACGCGACCACCGCCTTGGTGTCTGCGGTCTTCCAGGCCGCGACAAAGTCGGCGTCCGAAATATTAACGGTGCTGATGTCCGACTCTTTCATGCCCGCGCTGCTCAGCGCGCGGCTCAGCAGGTAGTGCGAGACCGAGAGCTGCACCAGATGCACTTCCTTGCCTTTGAGGTCCGCCAGCTTGAGGCCTTTGCCTTTCAGCACTACTTCGTCGCTGCCGTTGGAATAGTCGCCCACGATGAGCACGGTGGTGTCGACGCCGCCGGCGCCGGGAATGCTGAGCGCATCCATATTGGTCGCGACCACACCGTCAAACTGTCCGGCGGTGTACTGGTTAATCGACTCGATGTAATCGTTGAACTGGGTCAGCTTGATTTCAATGCCGTATTTGTCGGCCCATTTCTTGAGGATCCCGGATTGCTCGGCGTACAGCCAGGGCATGAAGCCGGCGTAAATCGACCAGGCGAAATTGAACTGCTTTTTCTCCGCCGCGTGCGCGCTACTGCCGAGCGTGCAGGCGAGGAGCAGAACGGAAGCGATCAGTCTGCGGGACAGGGCGTGGTGCATGGTAGTGGCTCCAGATTGAAATCAAGGGTCGGTGGGCGCACAGGCGGCAAGCGCGCCTTCCGTCGTGGTGATGGCCCACTGACGGCGGATGAGTGATCCGGTGGGCGTGAGCTCGCTTGTGCGCCACGTCTGCTGGTCCAGAGCAAGCTGCGGGCCAAGCGTTGTGCCTTCGCGCCAGGGCAGGCTGGAATGCTGGATTTCCCAGCGGTTGCCGGTGACAAGGCCAAACGCAATTTCGCAGTCGAATAGCGCCAGTCGTGCGGTTTGATCAGCTGCCGCGTGCAGGCAGTCCAGCAAGGACGCCAAGGGGGCCAGCGGTACGGCCCGACCGCAGGCATACATGAACTGGGATCCCACGCGCACGAGAAAGCCGTCGCGCGGCTCGTCGAGCGCTCGCAAACGGAGCGCGACGCACGGATTTGGGTCGCCAACGGCCTGATGATGCCAGTGTTCGATGTAAGGCAGATCACGGCCTTCCTCGACCATGAAATCGCCCTCGTACCACAGCTTGCCGCAGTCGGAGTACATGCCCTGCGGCTGCAGGTCGAAGTCGCGTCCCCACTCAAACCAAGGGCCATCCTGCGTCAGCACGCCAGCGAAACCTTCCTGACTCGCCAGCCAGGCCAGCGCGGGTAGGTCGGCTTCGGCCACGCAGCGCGTGCGGGAGAAATCGGGGCGGCCTGCGGGCTGCCGCAGGTCGATATAGCGCGTTGGTCCTTGCAGCCAGCGCACAGCGGTGTTGGTGTCGCGTCGGCCGTCGGGCCAGGCAATCAGCGAGCGCGTCCACAGACCGCGCAGGCCGGAGATGGTTGGAATGCGAGGGGGCGTGTTCATGGCCCCATGCTAGGCAGACCGTTTGCGAGCCGGTAGTCGCCAATCGCTGATGGCGGCCATAGGCCGGAATGATGGCGGGCGGGCTTAAGTCCGGTGGTCCTGACGGATTGCGCTCAGCAAGCGCTCGCATAGCGGATCGCTCGCGGCGGCCTGCCGAGTGATCAGAAAGACGTCATAACTGGGCAGCAGATCGGGGGCCAGCAGCGGCCACAGCGCGTCGCGACCCGGCCGACTGCCCGCCACCACCGTGGGCAGGAAGCCCAAGCCCACGCCGAGCTCGATCAGCCAGCGTACTTCGTGCAGGTCTTCGGCAAACCCCGCGCGGCGCTGGCCAAGACCAAAGCGCTGGCGGAAGGCTTCAAGCGCGGCGGGTTCGTCTTCGCCGGTATGAATGAAGGCCTGCGTGGCCAGCTCATTCGGGCTGAAGGGCCCCTGGCCGTAAAGCGGGTGCGCGGGGCCACAGTAAAGCTGCTGGGTCTCGCGCATCAGCACTTCGTAGCGTAAATCGGCGCTGGGCGCGCTGTCGCAGGCAACCCCGAGAGCCGCATCGCCCCTGCGCACTGCTTCGAGCACCGCCCGCCAGGGGGCCACGTCGATGCGAATGGCAACGTCCGGATAGCGGTCGTGGTAGGCCGCGAGCGCGGCATCCAGACGCGGGGAAATGAGCTGCGACAGCATGCAAATCGGCAGCGTGCCCTGCAGCGCCGAGAGCGTGCGGGCGAGGTCTTGCGGCATTGCCTGCACCTGTTCCAGCAGCGCCGCGCAGCGGGTAAACAGCGTTTGGCCGGCAGGAGTGAGCTCGATGCCGCGGCTTTTACGCAGGCACAGCGTGGTGTCGAGTCGCTCCTCCAGCCGCTTAAGCGCCGCGCTCACGCTGGGCTGCTGCAGATTCAAGGCGCGGGCGGTGGCGCTGATGCTGCCGCAGCGACCAATCTCGTAAAAAATCCGGAACAGGTTCCAGTCCACCTGTCGCGCAAACTGTTGGGCTTTGGAAGCTGGGGTGGGACTCACGGAGACCTCGAACGTCCGGGCAGCGGGCCGCCATGATAGCCGGCAAGTCGGCGGCGCTCCTGCCCAATGCGTCGCACCGGATGCAGATCAGCTTGGGCCTTCGGGCCTGCACGCATGATGCGGACTCCCTTATGACAACGAGGTCCTCAACATGATGCTGGTGGTCGAACCCTCCATTCACGGCACCGGGCATAGCACCATCAACACGGGCATTCTGCGCGCCCTGCGCGCGGCGTTTCCCGCGCAGCCGCTGCGGTTTGCCGCCGAGGCCGAGCATCGTCAGGAAGTTGAACGGCTGAATGAAGCCGAGCCGGTGCCCAACTGTGACTATCAGACGATAGCCATTCCGCCGATGGGCACGCCGCCGCTGACGCGGGCCTGGCAACTCTGGCATTTGCTGCGCAGGCTGCTGGCGGAGCACGACGACGGCGGTCCGATTTACCTCCTGCTAACTTGCAGCAACGGTCCTGAGTTTCATCTGGGCGAATGGTTTGCGCGTACCGCGCGCTATCGGGGTCGGCTGTGGTGCCATTTTTTGCTCCATGGACCGGACGCCGGTGCGTTTGGCTGGCGCAGCCGCAATCCGCTGGTGCGACGCCTTGATCTGGTGGAGGTCATACGGCGCCCTGCGCATCCGGCGCTGCGCCTGCTGGTGCTGGATGCCGCAACCGTGCCGCCGCTGGAGGCGTTGGCGCCCGGACTGGCGGCGCGAACCGGCGTGTTCAAGCTGAGTCTCTTGCCTCAGGAGGCCGATGACGCCGCGCCACCGGCTGGCCCGCCGTGGCGCGTCGCCTTGCCCGGGCAGGCTACGGCGCCGAAGGGGATCCACAGTTTTATCGGCATGGCGAACCGGCTCACGGCGCGCTATCCCGGCCAGTTCGAGTTTCATCTGGTAGGGCGACTGGCCGCGGACGTCGCCGATACGCCGCTTGGCGCGGTGATTCCCCACGCCGATCGGCCGCAGGCCCGTCGCGCCAAAGCCAGCCAGATGCCCCGCGCGCGGTATCTCGAGCTGCTTAAGTCGATGCACTTCGTCTGCCTGCCGTATCAGGGCAGCTACTACCACACGGGGGCCAGCGGGGTGTTCTACGACGCTGTGAATCTGCGCTTGCCGCTGCTCGTCATGTCGGCGCCACATGTGGTCGAGAGCTTTGCGCAGTTCGGTGATTTGGGACACCTGTGCGCGGATGAAACGGCGCTGGAAAACGCGATTGCGGCCCTGGCCGACGGCTTTGATGCGCCCCGCTATGCGGCGCAGCGCGCGCGACTTGGGGTGATGCGTGAAGCCTTTTTGCCCGCCGCCACGGGCGCGGAACTCAAGCGCTGGATGGCGCTGGATTCGCCGGCGCTGGTCCGGTCGCTGGCGGGCTGAAGCGCCGGGGTTTACCGCACGCCGGCGGGTTTTCGGTGCATTGCCGGGCAGGGCGAAGCGAGCTGTATAGTGCCCGCATCCCTTTGCTGCTCAATTCGCATGTCGACTACACCGCCAGACACATTGCACCGCTGCCCTCAGCCTGACTTAGGTCGCGCTCGCGCCTGCGGCTTCAAGCCATGCGCCGGAGCGCGCGCGAATTGAGCGTGCTTGCGCTCCAGATGGCGGCCGGCGCGCTGTCTGACCGCGAAGCGGATGTTGAGGGACAGCTGCTGGCCATCGCCTATCAGCCGATGCCGCTTTTGATGTGTCTGACGGTGCTGGTGCCAGGGCTCATCGGCCTTATCTGGCGCACCGCCTTGCCGCCGTCAGATGTGCTGCTCTGGTGCGGGGCCGCCGCGCTCGGCAGTCTGGTGTCTTTCGTTCTGTGGCGGGGTTACCGGCGTGCCGCGCATGGCCCGGCAACCCACGCTTACTGGCGGCGCGCCTACAACGGGATGGCCTTGATCGGCGGTTTATCTTGGGGATTGGGTCCTAGCCTTTTTATTCCGGTAGCAACCGAAACCCCGTTGTTGAGCCTGTTCATCGGCTTCGCGCTGGCGGTGTGCGGCGTTGCGACCAGCACGCTGGCCGCCCAGCCAAAGGCCTTGCGCGTGATGATGCTGGCCACCCTGCTGCCGCCCGCCGCGAGCGCCTGGTTGACGCACACAGATCCGGGGTATCTGGCCGCGCTCACGCTGGGCGTGGGGTTCTGCGTGCTGACCGTGATCGGTCGCTACAACAGCGCCAACGTCGTTTCGCTGGTGTCGATGCAAGCGAGGTTGCGCAGCATTCTCAACAGCTCGCTTGATGCCATTGTGGAAGTCGATGCCGAAGGCCTCATTCAGGGCTGGAGCCGGCAGGCCGAACTGATGTTTGGCTGGTCGGCGCATGACGCCGTCGGCCGTGATTTCCCGGACACTGTCTTCGGTCAGCTGGAGGCCATTGCGGCCCGGCGGCTCATGTAGAAGGGCAGCGACGCGCTGGCAGTTGCTAATGCTGCTCAACCCGAAGAAATGACCGCTCGCCGCCGCGACGGACGCGCTTTCCCGGTGGAGGTGGTATTCGCGCCGCTCAACATTGAAGGCACTTTGCGGTTCACCGTCTTCCTCGCCGATATCACCGCCCGCAAACAGGCCGAAGAGTTCATCAGGCAACAGGCGCTGATTGACCCGCTCACCGGCCTGCCCAACCGCCGTCTGCTCGACAGCCGCATCGAGCAGGCCCTGGCCAACAGCGCTCGCCATGGCAGTTTGGGGGCGCTGATGTTTCTCGACCTCGATCGCTTCAAGCAGATTAACGACCAGCTCGGCCATGCGGCCGGCGACGAGTTACTGAAAGCCGTCGCCGACCGGCTGCGACAGGTTACGCGCGAAGGCGATACTGCCGCCCGCATGGGGGGAGATGAGTTCATTCTGATGCTGGAAAACCTGAGTCCCGTGCCCGAGGACGCCACCAGACAGGCGACCGAAGTTGGTCGCAAGCTGTTGCAGGCGCTGAATGCGCCTTACCTGCTCGGCGGGCAGGCATGTCATAACACGCCCAGCATCGGCATTGCGCTGTTCGGCCTCGCACGCGAAGAGGCTGACAAGGTGCTCCAGCGTGCGGACACGGCGCTGTATGCGGCCAAGCACGCGGGGCGGAATTGCTTACGGGTCTTTGAGCCGTAGGGCTGTCGACTCGCGCGCTTGAGCATCTGGGGCGTGCCGCGCGCGGTGCAGCCGGTCCCAGAGCCGGAAGCCGGCGAGCGCCGAGTTCGCCAGACGCGGCAGGAATGTGGGCTGCATCAACGCCGGGTCGAAGACCGCCATGCGTCGGCCGTTTTCCGCATAGCAGGTTTCCACGAAGCGCCGGAAACTGAAGTCGTCGAGAAACATACTGGCTTGGGTCGCAGAGAAGTCTTTGCCCTCGTTCGCATGCTGGCCGCGTCGCACGGTCCCCAGCAAGCGACCCAGCGCGCGGCCGTAAAAACGCAGCGAATTAAGATTGCGCAAGACCGCCGCCTTGCGACCGCGCTGCGCTTCCCGCCAGGCCATCCAGTTCACAAAAAAGACGATATGCCGCGTTTCTTCGAACATGAGGGTATCGAAGATCTCGAACATGGACTCGGGTAAAAAGCCGGCCTGCCTGGCGAATTTAAACGCACCAAAACCCAGAAAACTGTCGAGACACTCGCCGAAACCAAAATCGATAAAGGCTTTTTCGATGTCCGCCGGGAGTGCCTCAAGCGGCTGCTCCGGCGCATCCAGCCCGTAGCGCTCGATCATCACCGCCAGCAGGCGGGCATGCCGCGATTCTTCGAGTGCCTGCAGGCGGATCGCCGCCAGCAGGACCGGGTCGGTCACCTTGCGGGAATAGGCTTCCACGATGGCGCCAGCGCGCCGCTCGGTGTGCCGTACTTCGCGCCAGAAGGGCACCGTTCGCAGGCGGGTCAACTCGGCTTCGGACAATGCCGGCCAGGGCAGATCCGCCGGCTCAAAATCGGTGTAGCTGTCGATGAACTGCTGACAGAAGAGCTGCTTGTGCGCGTCGGAGCCAATCGCAATCGAAGGGGTGGCCTGCGTTGAGATGAATTTGCGAGCCAGACCGGCGAGTCTCGGCATGGTGGTGGGGCGGAGCAGGCGCTGGTCATAGCCCGCCATTCGACGCTCGTTTTCCTTCAAACAGCGATTGAGCAGCGTGCCCGGCGTCACGCTGACGTCGAACTCGGAGGCCCCCGTCATGGCAAAGTTGGCATCCTGCGCCGTGCCGTCTGCGCTGATGCCGCGCGCTATCCCAATCCGCTCCCAGATCAGGAAGCTCCACACCCCAAGCACCTTCGCCTCAAAGGCCAGCCGCTTGTGGAGCGGCAGCTGTCGTCGGTGCCACGCCAGCCAGTTGGCAAAGAACATGATGTGGCGGGCCTCTTCCTGCATCACCGGCTCGAAGGTCTCGACCAACTCGGACGGGAAATAGCCGGAATCCTTCGCTAAATCGAACAAGCCGAACGCAAAGAAGCTGTCGATGCATTCGCTGTAACCCGTCACCAGCCACGCCCATTCCGGGTTCGACGGCGGTGGATAGGGCGGCTCGGGGGCCAACTGGATGCCGTAGTGAGCCACCAGGTGACTTAGAACCACCTTGTGGCGGGCTTCTTCGCCCGCGTTCATCAGCAGGGCTTCCCGCAACAGCGGCGTGTTCGCGCGCTCCGCGAAAGTCTTGACGCGGATGGAGGCGCGACCCTCGGTCTGGACTGCGATGTCCCAAATCGGCAAGGCGACCAGACGGTCGCGCGCGGCCGGCTCAAGCGTTGGCCACGCCATCACCGCCGGCCGATAGGGATTGTGGGTCTGGAGCAGCATCTGACAGAACAGCCGCAAATGGGCCGCCGAGCCGAGCCGGATGGGGCCTGCCTCGGGCGCAACCCAGTGGCGTTGGTAGTGGTCGGCGCGATTGAGGGCGAGCATGGCGGTCATGGGAAACCTCGCTGTGCAGTGACGGACGTTCCTTGGCGACCGCGGCCCTCTGCGGCAGTGGACCACGGTGGCAGCGGCAGGACGGGGCGCGGCCGCGCATGCACACAGACCGGTCGCCTGCGGGGAGGTTCCCCAGGGTGCGGTGAAGAAGATGATCTGATGCAGGCAAAACGCGCCCGGCAGGCTGGTTTTGATGAGCTCGGGCCGCGGCGCGCCCCGGGCGCACAGCCACGATTCGGGCGAGCGGCGTGAGGCGCTGCAGCCGTCGGGCGGGGCGCGCCAGACCGCGGGAGCGCCTAATGGGAGGAGAGTGGTGGGCCCGCTCGGACTCGAACCGAGGACCAAGGGATTATGAGTCCCCTGCTCTAACCGACTGAGCTACAGGCCCGCGTTAATGACAGACGACAGGCGGGACGTTACCGACCCCGCCTGACTCAGTACGTTAATCGAGGAAGGTTTTAAGCCGCTCGGAGCGCGAGGGATGCCGTAGTTTGCGCAGGGCCTTGGCCTCGATCTGCCGAATACGCTCGCGCGTCACGTCGAACTGCTTGCCCACTTCTTCCAGCGTGTGATCGGTGTTCATGTCGATGCCGAAGCGCATGCGTAGCACCTTGGCCTCGCGCGGGGTCAGGCCTTCCAGCACTTCGCGGGTCGCGCGACACAGGCCTTCAAAAGTTGCGGAATCGATCGGCGCCTGAATATTGGTGTCTTCAATGAAGTCACCCAGATGGGAGTCTTCATCGTCGCCAATCGGCGTTTCCATGGAAATTGGTTCCTTGGCGATCTTCAGCACCTTGCGAATCTTGTCTTCCGGCATGTCCATTTTCTGGGACAGTTCTTCCGGCGTCGGTTCGCGGCCTTTCTCCTGCAGAATCTGGCGGGAGATGCGGTTGAGCTTGTTGATCGTTTCGATCATGTGCACCGGAATGCGGATGGTGCGGGCCTGGTCGGCGATCGAACGCGTGATGGCCTGCCGAATCCACCAGGTCGCGTAAGTCGAAAACTTGTAACCACGGCGGTATTCAAATTTATCGACGGCTTTCATCAGCCCGATGTTGCCTTCCTGAATAAGGTCGAGGAACAGCAGACCGCGGTTGGTGTACTTCTTCGCAATCGAGATCACGAGGCGCAGGTTGGCTTCGACCATCTCTTTCTTCGCCCGCCGAGCCTTGGCTTCGCCAATCGACATCCGACGATTGATTTCCTTGATCTCGCTGATCGTCACGCCGGCCTGCTGCTCGATTGCGGCCAGTCTGCTCTGCGCGTCGCTGATTTCCCCGCTGCGCTCCTTGATCAGTGCAGCGTGCGGCTTTTTCTGACGGACCAGCGTTTTCAACCAGTTCGGATCGGTCTCGGCGTCGACGAACACAGCAAGAAAATCCTTGCGCGGCATCTTGCAGTGCTTGATGCAGATCTCGCTGACGATTTTTTCCTGCTCGCGGATTTCATCGACCACCTTGCGCACGATATCGCCCAGCGCTTCGGACACGCGCGGCAGCAGCTTGAACTCCAGAAACTTGGCCTGCAGTTCCTTGCGTGCTTCCTCGGTCTTGGCGTGCTTGCGGCCGTGTTTGGCGGTAGCGGCCTGCACCTTCTGGAACAGGGCGCGATAGTCGCCAAAGCGAAGTTTCACTTCTTCCGGGTCGAGCTGGTTGGCGATGGGGTCGGCGTCTTCGGAGGCTTCTTCCTCTTCCTCGCCGGCGGCGACGACTTCGGGTTCGGCAAGCACCGCCTCGATGTCTTCGCGGACTTCACCGGGCTCTTCATCGGGGTTGATGAAGCCGGCAATCAGTTCAGTAATTTTTATTTCGGCGCGGTCCGCACGGTCGTAGTCGGACAGGAACTGCTCCGAGACGGCGGGAAAATCCGCGAGCGCCGACAACACCTGATTCAGGCCTTCTTCGATCCGTTTGGCGATTTTGATTTCGCCTTCGCGGGTCAAGAGGTCGACCGTGCCCATTTCGCGCATGTACATGCGAACCGGGTCGGTGGTGCGGCCAAATTCGGTATCCACCGCGGCGATCGCGGCGGCCGCTTCCTCGGCGGCTTCCTCATCCACATCGGTTTCGGCCAGCAGCAGGGTGTCGATATCGGGGGCGATTTCGTGAACCGTGATCCCCATATCGTTAATCATGTTGATGATGTCTTCGATCTGTTCCGGATCGACGATGTCATCAGGCAGGTGGTCGTTGACTTCGTGGTACGTCAGGAAGCCCTGTTCCTTGCCTTTGGCGATAAGCCGTTTGAGCTGCGACTGTCCGTCGTTGGATTCCAGGTCTTCAGGGGTATCCGTGGCCATGGTCGGGAATCTGCCTTTGGTCTTAATTGAACGAAAAAACGCCGCAACCGGCGGGGCGGTGCCCCCGGTGAGGCTTTTTGAGTCTAGTCCAAGATCGGTGCTTTGCCAGAGCTGGCAAAAGAATCACCAATCATAGTTGAGTTTGTCGGCAATGACAGCCTTTTTATTCAAGGGGTTCCCCTGTTGAGGGCGGTGGCTCCTGCTCTGGTACCGCGCGCGGCGTGCGCTCGTTGACCATGCGCCGGAACTTCTGCCGCTGTTGCTGGCGTGCGAGTTGTTCGATCGCCCCACTGAACTCGCTGGCCCAAAGATCCTCTGCAAGCAATATGGGTTGCGCCATGATTTCTTCAAGTAGCGACTCTTGCGCGGTTTCCCGCAGGGCCTCAAACAGGCTGCCGGCATTCAGTAGCGGATTACGCTCCAGACGTTCAAGCAGGGTGATCAACAGCGCAGACTCCGGATCATCCGCAACGTTCACGGCGGGCAACTCGCGGGCCAGCGGCGCGAGGTTGGGGCGCCTCACCAGCAGGCCGATGGCTCTGCGAATCAGCGAGGGCACCCCTCTCGCGGCGGCGGGACGGGGCTTGGCGCTGGGCGCGGCCGTTGCTGGTGGCGCCGGGGCCAGTCTCACGCTGGTCTGGGCCAGACTTTGCAGGTGCTGGGCGAGCAATTGCCGAAACGGGCCTGCGGGGACTTTACCGATCAGCGGTCTGGCCAGCGCCACGAGTTGCGCCCGACCGTCCATGCTGCTGATGTCGGCGCGGGCCGACAGTTCGTCGAACAGAAAGCGCGACAGCGGCGTGATGTGCTCGGGCGCTTCAAAGCGGGCACTGCCTTCCCGCCTGACCAGGCTATCCGGGTCGTCGCCCTGCGGGAGGAACAGAAAGCCGGCTTTGCGGCCTTCGGTCAGCAGCGGCAGCGCGGTTTCCAGCGCCCGCCACGCGGCCCGGCGCCCAGCCTTGTCGCCGTCGAAGCAGAACACCACTTCACTGACATAGCGAAAAACCTGCTCCAGATGCTCGGCGGTGGTTGCGGTGCCGAGCGTGGCGACCGCGTTCTCAACCCCGTGCTGGGCCAGCGCCACGACGTCCATATAGCCTTCGACCACCAGAATCCGCGCCGGACGGGTGCCGCGCCGCAGAACGTGGTGCAGCCCGTACAGCTCGCGACGTTTATGAAAAATGGGGGTTTCAGGCGAATTCAGGTACTTGGGCTCGCCCTGGTCGATGACTCTTCCGCCGAAGCCTACGCAGCGTCCGCGGCGGTCGAGAATCGGAAAAATCACGCGGTCCCGAAATCGGTCGTAGAAGCTGCCGTTGTCCCGTTGCACGGCGAGCCCGGCTTCAATCAACTGCTGGCGCCGGGCGGGGTCTGAGCCCAGCTGCGAGCAGAGCGAATCCCAGCCCGGCGGGGCGTAACCCAGGTGAAAGGTTTTGGCGATGGCGCCGGTCAGGCCGCGCATCTTCAGATACTCGACCGCGCGTTCGCGCGCGGGGTGTTCACGCAGCAGACGCTCGTAGGCCAGTTGGGCCTCGTGCATCAACTCGTAGAGACCGCGATGGCTGGGCGTGGCTGGGGCGGACGCATCGGCCTCGTATTGCACGGGCAGATTGAGCTGGCCGGCCAGTTCCTCCACTGCCTCCACGAAGCTCAAACTATCGTGGTTCATGAGGAACCCCAGCGCCGAACCATGCGCGCCGCAGCCAAAGCAGTGATAAAACTGCTTTTCAGGGCTGACCGTGAAGGAAGGGGATTTTTCGTTGTGGAACGGGCAGAGGCCCTGAAAATCGCGTCCGGCTTTTTTGAGTTGGACGCTGCGCCCCACGATTTCGACGATATCGGCGCGGGTCAGCAGGTCGTCGATGAAAGATTGTGCAATCTTGCCAGCCACGCCACACCCCCGCTGTGATGCCGTTGCCGAGTGACCTTCCTGCAGCGGGCGGTTCGGGTCAGCGCCTAGCCGCAGTGCTGCGGCGGGTCGGCTTAGCCCCCGAGGCGCTGTTTGATGCTGCTGCTGACCGCCGCCATATCGGCCCGACCGGTCAATTGGGGCCGGAGTTCATTCATTACCTTGCCCATATCCTTGATGCTGGACGCACCAAGCGCGGCAATTGCACCGAGAATCAGGGTTTCGATTTCCTCGGCCGACAGCGGTGAAGGCAGGTATTCTTCGACCACCGCAAGTTCAGCGCGCTCTTTGCTGGCCAAATCTTCGCGTCCGGCGCCCTCGAACTGGGTGATGGAGTCGCGGTGCTGACTCGCGCGCTTGGTCAGGATGCTGGTGACGGCCTGATCGTCGAGATCGATGCGGGTGTCGATTTCCTGCTGCTTCAAGGCAGCCATCATGAACCGCAAGGTACCGAGGCGTTCTTTGTCCCCGGCCTTCATTGCCGTCTTGATGTCTGCGCTCAGGCGCTCGCGGATTGCAGATGCCATGGGCTCTGGGCCCTGAACGCGGCGCTTAGTACAGGCGGATGCGGCGGGCGTTCTGGCGCGCGGCTTTCTTTTGCCAGCGCTTCACGGCGGCAGCGGCTTTGCGCTTGCGTTCCTGCGTGGGCTTTTCGTAGAACTCGCGCTTGTGGACTTCGGCGAGGACGCCGGCTTTCTCGCAGGAGCGCTTGAAGCGGCGCATGGCCACGTCAAAAGGTTCGTTTTCGCGGACTCGGACTGATGGCATACGGGCGACTTCTCGGCGTTTGGGCGTTAGGCTATTTCTCGAGGGCGGAAATCCTAACGAGCGCAATCCAGAATGTCTATCGCAATATCTGCCCTGACCCCGCCCGACGCACCCTTGCTGGTGCTCGGGATCGAAAGTTCGTGCGACGAAACCGGGGTCGCGCTCTACGACCGACGCGGGGGCTTGCTGGCCCACGAGATTTTTACCCAGATTGAAATGCACCGTGTGTACGGTGGGGTCGTGCCCGAACTTGCGTCCCGCGACCACGTGCGGCGGGTGCTGCCGCTGACCCGTGCAGTGCTAGCCAGCGCCGGCCGGCAGTTGTCCGAACTCGACGGAATTGCCTACACCGCGGGCCCGGGCCTGATCGGCGCGCTGCTGGTCGGGGCGGGGGTGGCGCAGGCGCTCGCCTTTGGTCTCGACATCCCGGCCGTGGGCGTGCATCACATGGAAGCGCACCTGCTGGCACCGATGCTCGAGCCCGATCCGCCGGACTTTCCGTTCCTCGCGCTGCTGGTCTCCGGCGGGCACACCATGTTGGTAGACGTCGAGGGGCTTGGCCGCTATCGAGTGCTGGGGGAGTCCTTGGACGATGCCGCCGGTGAGGCTTTCGATAAGACAGCGAAGCTGCTGGGCCTCGGCTACCCCGGTGGGCCGGCGGTCGAGGCCCTGGCCGCGCACGGTAACCCGAGCCGTTTCCGGTTTCCGCGCCCCATGACCGACCGACCCGGGCTCGATTTCAGCTTTAGCGGTCTGAAAACCTTTACCGCCACCACGGCCCGCCAGCATGCGGCTGACCCCGCAGCCGCCGCCGATATCGCCAGAGCTTTCTCGGATGCCGTGGTCGATACTTTTGTAATCAAGTGCCGCCGCGCCTTGAAGCAGACCGGGCGGCGAACCCTGCTGGTGGCGGGTGGCGTCAGTGCCAATCGCGCCCTGCGGCTCGCGTTGGGCGAGCTGGGCGAGGAGATGAAGGTCGCTGTGCGCTATCCCGCACTGGCGTTCTGCACCGACAACGGCGCCATGGTCGCCTACGCCGGCTGTCTGCGGCTGGCCGCCGGTGTGCGGAACGGCCCGTCTTTCAGCGTGCGGCCGCGCTGGTCGCTCGAAGATCTGGCCCCGCCCGGAGCGGGCTAGCGTTTCCCGATGCGCCCTTCGGTGCCCGCCAGCAGGCGCGAGATATTGGCCTGATGCCGGTAGAAGATAGCGCTGCCCATCACCGCCATCGCGGCGACATAGGGCCAGGGCGCGTCTAGAGACAGGCCGACCAGCGGCATGGCGGCGGTCGCGGTCAGGGCGGCCAGCGAGGAGTAGCGGGTAATTGCCGCCACCAGCAGCCACAGGCCCACAAAGCAAAGTCCCAACACCGGTGAAATGGCCAACAAGACGCCGACGAAAGTCGCCACGCCTTTGCCGCCCCGAAAACCAAAGAAGATGGGAAAGAGATGACCGAGGAACGCCGCGCAGGCGCAGGCGCCGATGACTAGCGGTCCAAGGTCGAGCCAGCGAGCCACCAACACCGGCACAACCCCTTTACCAATGTCTCCCAGCAGGGTGGCGATGGCCGGACCTTTGCCATGCAGGCGTAGCACGTTGGTTGCGCCCGGGTTACCGGAGCCAGATTCCCGCGGGTCATTTTTGCCCAGCAGCTTGCACACCACCACCGCGGCCGACACCGAACCCAGCAGGTAACTCACCAAGACCAGAGCTAGCGCATAGATCATCCGAACTTTCCGTCCGGCGGAGGCCGGCGTGAGACAGGTTAGGCTTTATACTGCGGCTCCAATAAAAGGCCAATCACGGCGGCGCATACGATGGCAATGGATATCGTCTTTCTTCACGGCTTGCGCGTTGATGCGGTGATCGGCATCTGGGACTGGGAGCGCCAGTTCCGCCAGACGCTGGAAATCGATCTCGACCTCGGTACCGATATTCGCCCGGCGGCGCGCAGCGATTCGATCGACGACACCGTCGATTACAAGGCTGTCACCAAGCGCGTGATGCGGCTGGCCGAGGAGGGAGGTTTTCTGCTGGTCGAACGCCTGGCCCAGACCATTGCCGACACCTTGTTCGCGGAATTCGGCGTGCTGTGGGTCAAAATCCGGATCAACAAGAAGTCAGCGGTGCGTCAGGTGCGCGATGTTGGCGTGCAGATTGAACGCACTCGCCCGGCGTGAAAACACGCGCCTACATTAGCGTGGGCAGCAACGTCGAGCCCGTCCGCCACATTCAGGGCGCGCTAAGGGCGCTGGCAAAACGCTACGGGCCGGTGCAGGTATCGCGCACTTACCAGACGCCTGCGGCGGGTTTTGCAGGCGAAGATTTTCTCAATCTGGTGCTGGGCATCGAGACCGACGAACCCATCGCGACCGTCATGGCCTTTCTGCGCGAGATTGAATCTGCCGAGGGCCGTGTGCGAGGCGGCCCCCGTTTCGCGCCCCGTACGCTTGATCTCGACCTCCTGACCTACGGCAACACCGTGAGCAGCGCGCCCGATCCGGTGCTGCCGCGAGCAGACATTCTGGAATACAACTTCGTGCTGGGGCCGCTGGCCGAACTGGCGGGTTCGGAGCGGCATCCGGTGGCAGGCCAGACCTATGCTGAACTCTGGGCCGCCATGCAGACCAGCACCGGGCCGCTACGCGAATTCCCGCTTAATCTGGATGGCGCAGCTTGCAGCGCGCCGGGAGGGCACGATGCCTGATGTTTATCTGCGCTGGCGCCGGATGCTGGGCCTTGTCCTGCTCTCTGGCGTGCTTGGGCTTAGCCTTACGGCCTGCTCCTCCAATCAGACCAAGGCGCTGAAAGCGCGCGATCTGGCGCTGGAACGCACTACCGAGGCCTATCGAAAACTGATGCGCTGGAGCTACTTCGAGGAGGCCGCGAAGTACATGAAAGGGCGAGACGAGGAACTGCGAAAACCCGCGCTCATCCGCTATGAGGCGTGGAAAGTGGCCGCCTACGATGTGAGCGATCTGGTGCGGAACAAGGCGGGCGATGAAGCGCGGCTGGTGGCGCACATCAGCGCTTACAGCAAGGAAACCGGCGCGGTTTCGTCCTTACGCGACGACCAGTTCTGGTGGTATGACGACAAAGAGAGCCATTGGTATCTGGGCAGTCCCTTTCCAGATTTCGACGCGACGACCCGCTAGCCGGCGCGCGCTAGTCCACCACGCTGCGGCCACCGTCGACCGCCACGATTTGGCCGGTGACATAGGGCGCCTGCACGAGATACAGCACGGCGCCCGCAATGTCGGCAGGATCGCCGGGCCGCGCCAGCGGCGTGCGGTTCAGCAGGCGGGTTTGTTCGGCGGAATCCCCGATTTCCGGCCACAGGATTGCGCCGGGCGCCACGCCGTTCACGCGCACGGTTGGCCCCAAATCCCGCGCCAGCGCCCGGGTCAGCCCGGCCAGTCCGGCTTTGCTGGCGCAGTACACCGCATGGTTGGCTTTGGGACGCTCGGCGTAGATGTCGGTGATGTTGACGATGCTGCCGCCATTGGCGGCAAGCCACGGATAAGCCGCCTGACTTAGTAGAAACGGGGCGCGCAGGTTGATGTCCATCAGCGCCGACCAGTCGAGCAGCGAGGTCTCGGTCAGCGTGGTCGACCGAAAAACCGCTGCATTGTTGATTAGCCCGTCAAGACGTCCCCAGCGTGCGGCAGCGGCGGCGACCAGTGCGGTTAAGGCAGCGGGCTCGCCCAGATCCGCTGTCAGCGTGACGGCGCTCTCGGCGCGCGTCGCGTTCAAGCTTTCGACCAGTGCTTGAGCGGTTTCCTGCGAGCGGTGGCAGTGCACGATCACGCGATACCCTGCCTTGTGCAGGTGGCAAACAATGGCGGCCCCGAGTCGCTGGGCGCCGCCGGTAACAAGCATGACTTCATTCATAGTGGCAGATACGATGCGGCGCCCGGACTGGGCCAAGGACACCGCTTAAGTGGACGTGCCGTCGAGATTACCCGATCCCTCCCCCGCGGAGTTAGCCGTCAGCGCGGCGCTGAGCGAGCGCATAAAAGTAGCGGTCGCAGCGGCGCAGGGTTTCCTGCCCTTCGAGGCCTTCATGGCCGAGGCCTTGTTTGCGCCGGGGCTTGGCTATTATCTGAACGGTAGCCGCAAATTCGGGGCGGCGGGCGACTTCGTCACCGCGCCGGAAATCTCCCCCTTATTCGGGCAGGCCGTTGCGCGCCAGTGTCTGCAGGCGCAGGCCTATGGCGACACAATCATCGAGTTCGGCGGCGGCACCGGCAAGCTGGCCGCCAGTGTGCTGACAGCACTGGCCGAGCTTAACGCGCTCCCGGCGCGTTACCTGATGCTGGAATTAAGCCCCGATCTGCGCGAAACCCAACGGCAGTTACTTCAGGCGCTGCCGTTCGCAAACGAACTTGAAATTGACTGGATCAGCGACGCCCCGGCCACGCCAGCGCGCGGCATCATCCTCGCCAACGAGATTCTGGATGCCTTGCCAACCGCCGCCTTTGAGCGCGATGACGCTGGATTTCTGGAGCGCGGCATCGGGGTCGACGACAACGGCGCCTTGCGCTGGCAGGCGCGGCCTGCCGGCGGGCGACTGGCCGCGGCTCTGGCCGAGCGTCTGGCCGGGTTCTCGCTCACGCCCGGCTACCACGCTGAAATCAATCTGCAGCAAAGCCTGTGGGTGGCAGATCTACCGCGCTTCATCGACCGTGGCGTGGCCTTGCTGTTTGATTACGGCGGTCCGCGGCGGGAGATTTATCACCCCGATCGCCATGACGGCACGCTGCGCTGCTACTGGCGCCACCGCCTGCACGCCGACCCGCTCTGGCTACCTGGCTTGCAGGACATCACCGCCTCTGTCGATTTCACCCATGTGGCCGAGGCGGCGATTGATGCCGGCCTGCAACTGGCGGGCTATGCCACACAGGCCAGTTTTCTGCTGGCGAATGGCATCGAGTCGCACCTGCAGGCCGCGATGGCGGCCGATCCGGCAAGCGCCATGCGGCTCGCGGCGCAGGCCCGTATGCTGTTGCTCCCAAGCGAAATGGGCACCAGCTTCAAAGCGATGGCGCTCGGCATTGGCGACGTCGCGGGGCTGACGAACTTTGCGCTGCGCGATGAGCGGCACCAGCTTTGAGCGCTCCGCGTATTACGCTTGAATCTCTACCGGAGAACATCACATGACGCGACTGATTTTCGTGCTGTTTGGGCTGCTGGCACTGTTGCGACCAGCGATTGCCGAACCGACTGCGACCCACCCGGCGGTCGCCGGACAGGCCGAAGCCATTTTTGCGGGCGGTTGCTTCTGGTGCATGGAACCGCCCTTCGAGGCCTTGCCGGGGGTGCTTGCGGTGATCTCCGGGTATACCGGAGGCAGGACGCAACAGCCGAGCTACGAGGAAGTTTCCAGCGGCACGACCGGGCATGCGGAAGCGGTGCGAATTGTGTACGACCCCGCGCAAGTCAGCTTCGAAAAACTGCTCGAGGTGTTCTGGCACAACATCGATCCGCTGACGCCGGACCAGCAGTTCTGCGACAAGGGAACACAGTACCGCTCGGCCATTTTCTATCGCGACGACGCGCAGCGTGCAGCGGCCGAGGCTAGCAAGCAGGCCTTGGTGGCTTCGGGGCGTTTCAAGACCGGCGTGGTGACCTCGGTTGTGCCGGCCACGGCCTTCTATCCGGCCGAGGACTATCATCAGGACTACTACAAGCACAATCCGCTGCGCTACAAGTACTACCGGCACGGTTGCGGCCGGGACGAGCGGCTGGAGGAACTGTGGGGCGCGAAGCCTAAGGGCTAGGGAGTTCCTGTAGCCGGGTGATGCGCGCCGCGCGGATAGCTTCCTTGACGGCCGCGCCGCCGCCTGCCGCTGCGATGACGGCTTGCAAATCCTGCGCCCGCAGCACCGCAAACGCCTGACGCAGGCGCTCGGCCTGCGGGTAGGGGCTGTCCGCCTTGCCGCCGCGGCCGGTGGCATCAATCAGGCAGGCCAGCAGCACCTCCTCGAAGCGCTCCGGGCGCCGGAAAGCGTCCAGTTTCTCCAGCAAGTCGACCAGCGTCCCCGGACGTAATGCCAGTGCTTGATGCACCGTCACGTGATGGCGGGCGACCAGCACGGCCAGTTCGCGAAACGCCTGCGGTGCGCGTAGCCGACGCGAGACTGCTTCGGCCAAGCGGGCGCTGGCTTCGTGATGACCGCGGTGGCCCGGCAGATATTCGGCGGGCGTTTCAGCTTTGCCCAGATCGTGCAGCAGCACGGCGTAACACACGGCCGGCGACGCGCCGAGTCGCGCCGCCTGCCGGAGCGTGAGCAGGAGATGCTCGCCGCAGTCGATTTCCGGGTGATGCTGTGGCGGTTGCGGTACACCGAACAGGGCATCGATCTCTGGCAGCAGGGCGGCCAGCGCGCCGCATTCACGCAGCACTTCCACGAAGCGCCAGGGAAAGGGCTCGGTCAGCGCCCGCTCCAGTTCGCGCCATAGCCGCTCGGGCGGCAGCGTGGCCAGTTCGCCGCTGGCCGAGAGCGTGCGCATCAGCGTCATGGTGTCGGGCGCGACCGGAAAGCCGAAGCGGGCCGCGAAGCGCGCCACCCGCAGCACCCGCAGGGGATCTTCGACGAACGCCGCGGTCACATGGCGCAGGATGCCGGCGGCCAAATCGGCCTGGCCGCCGTAGGGGTCGATGATTGCGCCGCTCGCATCTTCCGCCATCGCGTTGATGGTCAAATCGCGGCGGGCCAGATCTTCTTCCAGCGTGATCGCCGCAGAGGCATCTACGTCAAAGCCACGATAACCTGTGCCCCGCTTACGCTCGGTGCGGGCCAGGGCGTACTCCTCCTGCGTCTGCGGATGCAGGAACACTGGAAAATCCTGCCCGACCTGACGATAGCCCGCTGCGAGCAGCGCCTCTGCGCTGCCGCCCACCACCACCCAGTCGCAATCCTTGACGGCCCTCCCCAGCAAACGGTCACGCACCGCGCCGCCGACCTTGTAGATGTTCATCAGCGCTCAGTCCTGCGCGCAAAGCCCTTAGCGGCCAGCGTGTTCGCGCAGGCGGTCATAGCGCGCGAGTACCCCGCGCTGGCCGAGGTAAGCGGGCACGATGGCCGCAACGGATGTCTTGGGAATATGGAGTTCGGCGAGTCCGTCATGGTCTGCAGCAAGCACGCTGTTCAGGCTGGCTGAGCGCAGGTTGTCGCGAGAAAACGGCTTGCCAGGCAGGTGTTCCATGATTTCCGCCATCACCCGCGACAGGCCTGAGCCCAGCGGCACCACCAGCCGGCAACGACCGCGCTGACGAAGCGTGTAGGCCACAACCTCTTGCAGACTCATCACGCTTGGACCGCCCAGATCGTAGCGCTTGCCCACAGTCGCTTTGTCGCCGAGTGCGTGAACAAAGGCATCCGCCACATCACCTACATAAACCGGTTGAAAACGCGCGGCAGCGCAGGCCAGCGGTAATACCGGCGCCAGCGCGGTGAGTTGATCAAAACGCACAAAAAGCCCGTCGCCCGGCCCAAAAATGACGGAAGGGCGAAAAATGGTGGTGTTCAAACCGCTGGCCGCAACCAGTGTCTCGGCGGCCGCTTTGCTGCGCAGGTAGTGACTCGGCGCATCGGCCGCGGCGTTCAACGCGCTCATATGCAGATAGCGGGTCACGCCGCTGGCAGCGCAGGCGGCGAGTACGAGGCGGGTCAAATCCACATGGGCGCGCTCGAAACCGCGCCCATCGTCGCCGCGCTCATTCAGGATGCCGACCAGATTGATGACGGCGCTGGCACCGGCGACTGCGCTGCGCAGGAAATCGGCGTTGTAGACATCGCCGGCGATGACCGTGGTGTCCGGGAGCAGCCACAGATCCCGTGCCGCGAGTCGAGCGCGGGTCAGAATGCGCAAGGCGTAACCGGCACGCACCAGTCGCTCGCAGAGCGCACGTCCGACAAAGCCGCTGCCGCCCAGCAGGGTAATGGTGTCTTTAGGCATGACGCGAATCTCCGGGTTGGCCGTCGCCCGCAGGCGAACGAGGTATCAAAAACGCTGAAGCAATCTGGCTGGGATGCCGCCTAAACGGACGGCGCTGGATCTTTACCCGTTCCCAGTGTTCACGCCTTGCGGTCAATGCGCTATGGCCGCCGATCGTCGGGCTCTGCTAGCACTTGTCCGGTCGCGCGCCGTCGGGTGACAGCCACGCCAGCTGCGAGGACAGACGGGTGGTCGGCAAACCAAGATGGTGCTCATAGATCGCCGCATAGAACAGCGCGCGTCGGACATAGCCTTCGGTTTCGGCGAACGGAATCGTTTCTACCCACAGGTCGGCCGGCACACATTCCCGTTTTGGCAGCCACGATTTCACGCGCGACGGCCCTGCATTGTAGGCCGCCGCAGCGAGCGCGAAGTTGCCGTTGAATTGCCGGATGACCTGCCGCAGATAGGCGCTTCCCAATTGGATGTTCTTTTCCGGGATTAATAAATCCTCCGGCTTGCCAAGTGGAATGCCGGTGCGGCGGGCAGTTTCAGCGCCGGTGGCCGGCATTAACTGCATCAGCCCAAGTGCCCCCGCTCCCGAGCGGGCCGTGACCACGAATGCGCTCTCGCCACGGATAATGCCGAACACGCGCGCAGGCGAAATCTCGCGTTCGGCGGCCGCCGCCAGCACGGTCTCCTTGTAGCGGATGGGGAAGCGTACTTCGGTGTCGTCATAGGACTCGATCTTGCCCAGCGCGAAAATGGCCCGGTCGTACCAGCCCCACTCGTAGGCCACGCGGCAGGCGACCTCGACTTCCCGGCGAGAGAGTTGCTCGAGCGTCCACAACCATTCCCGATTAGCCTCGGTTTTAAGACCCAGGGCTTCAAATTCCCGCGCCCGGTGTAGGCCGGCCAGCGCCTTGATGCCGTTCAGCTCCCGCTGTTTCGGGGCGATTGGACGACCCGTCAGGGCGTAGGGCGTGTTAATCCGGTCACTGGCTAAAAAACCGTAGTAGTCGCGCGCGGTGGCCAGCGCGGCATAGGCCTTGCGGGCTTCCGCGGCGCGGCCGCTTTCTTCCAGCGCCCGCGCGTGCCAGTACGCCAGCCTCAAGCGGTTGCCCGGAAACGGATTTGGGTCGGCGCTCCAGCGGAGAATCCGGTCCCAGCTTCGCGATTCCAGCGCGGCGCGCAGACGCACGCGCTCCAGCAAGTCGTCAGGGCCGGTATCGGGCACGGCGTCGAGCAGGCTCAACTGATTGGGGACGTCTTGCGTGACGGCCGCCAACGCCAGCGTGCGTAAGAGGGTGGCGCGGCTTTCCGGGTGGAAGCGGTAGCGGCCTTTGACGGACTGCCAGAGTTGCTGCGCCTTTTTGACGTCCTGACCCGCGAGCCTGGTAACGGCGTAACCGACCAAAGCCCGATTGCGACGCGTATCGCTGCGTAAAGCGGGCAGGTCGGCGGCCTGCGCCGGCTGCTTTTTCAGCGTGTTCAGCAGGCTCACCATCAGCTTGGGTTCGCGGGTGTAGGTGCGCAGCAGGTAGGCGGCAAAGTCGTCGCGCTTGGCGTGCAGCGCAAGCCACACTCGCTCGCGGACCAGCGCATCCGGTAAGGCGCCGCTGCTGTAGAGCGCGTCAAATACCGGCGAGCAGGCTTCCGACGCGGCTTTCGGCGTGAGCCACAGGGCACGGGCCGCTTCGGACAAGGTCTTCAGCTTGCCGAGTTCCAGCTCGGCGCGCAGCGCGATGCAGGCCAGATCGGGTTTGGCGCTCATCGCATAGAAGTGGTCATAGAGCGCCCACTGATGCTGCTGACCGAGTTCTCGCAGCCAGGCTTCACGCAGTCGCGCCGCGAGCGGGGTGCCTCGCTGCGCGCGTAAAAAGTCTTCGACTGACGCGACCGGCAGGCTCGGCAGTTCGCGTTTCAGCGTCTCGAACCGCAGGTACGGATACAGCGGATAGCTTTCGAGCCCACGCGAAAGCGCGGTAGTCGCTGGCCCGCCCGACTGTGCTTCGCTGTAGGCGCGCAGAAATCGCGAACGCTGCTCGTCGAGCGGCGTCGCCACCGCGCAGGTAGCAAAAAGGGCGAGCAGCAGGGGCAGTATGCGAGAATTCATGCAGCGGCCAATTGTCCGCACTGCCACCCGCCGAAGCAACGCTTGGCTTCGCGCCCGAGTCGGAGAACCGCATGCCATCCACAACCAATTGCTCGCCTGCTACCCAGACGGTGCTGGACGCTCTGCGCGCCCGTCGCACCATTCACGATTTTCTGGCCGACGTGCCGCCGCGCGAAGCGGTGCTTGCCGCGATCGATGCCGCCCGCTGGGCCCCCAATCACCGGCTGACCGAGCCGTGGCGCTTCTACTTGCTGGGTGCTGAAACTGCGGAGCGCATCAGTCTGCTCAATGCGGCCTTGGTTAGCCGCAAGAGCGGTGAAGAGGCCGCCGCAGCCAAGCTGCGCCGCTGGCGTGCAATGCCGGGCTGGCTGGCCGTGACCTGCGCGAAAAGCGCCGACGCGCCGCGCGAACAGGAAGACTACGCGGCTTGCTGCTGCGCCGTGCAGAACCTGCTGCTCGGCTTGTGGGCGGCAGGTATTGGCAGTAAGTGGTCGACTGGCAAGGTCATCCGGGAAGCGGGCTTCCTTGAAGCCATCGGTGCCGATGCGTCGCAGGAGTTCTGCGTTGGGCTGGTGTGGTATGGGTATCCGCAGACAGTGCCCGCGCAGCAGCGTGTGCCCCTGACCCAGCTCCTGCACGAGCGGCCGTGAGCCGCAGACGGTCAGGCGCGGCAAGCCGTCGCAGGCGGTACGCCGATTGAACGCAAACGCGGCGCCGGACGTACGCATAGGCAGGACGTCGGGCCTTGTTTGGTAGGGGGCGGCGAGGGCTTGAAACAGATTCATTTTCGAGGAGCACATTGATGGCACAGGCACGTTGGAACGGGGTGGTCATTGCAGAATCTGACCAGACCAAAGTGGTCGAGGGTAATCACTATTTCCCGCCAGAGGCGCTCAAGCGCGAGTTCGTGCAAGACAGCGCCACGCACACCGTGTGCAGCTGGAAAGGCACCGCCAGCTACTACGACGTGGTCGTGAACGGGGCGGTGAATCGCGATGCCTGCTGGTACTACCCGGCTTGCAAGCCAGACGCCAAGCACATTGAGGGCTTTGTGGCGTTCTGGCGCGGCGTGGAGGTGACGGCCTGAGGCCTTGCCGCCCGCTACAGCGCGGCGCCCATGGCCCGCGCGTGGGTGGCGGCATCCACACGTGACGCCAGTGACGGCGGCGTCCAGCCAACGGTGTGCTGGGCGACGAGTCCCTGCAAGAACGCGATGTGGTCGGGCCGCACGTTAAGTGCGGGTATGTAGCGCAAGTCCTTGCCACCCGCGGCTTCAAACAGCTCGCGGTTCTGAACGGCGATTTCCTCGAGCGTTTCCAGACAGTCGGCGGCGAAACCCGGGCACAGCACGTCGATGGTGCCGGTCCCCTCGCGTGCCAGCTGCTGGAGGGTGATGTCCGTGTAGGGCTCCAGCCACTTGTCGCGACCGAAGCGCGACTGGAAGGTGATGAGCCACTGGTCCTTGCTTAGTCCCAGCCGCTCGGCCAGCAGTCGGGCTGTCGCCTGACACTGGCAGAAATACGGATCGCCCGCCAGAAAATAGCGCCGCGGAATGCCGTGGAAAGAAATCAGCAGGCGCTCGCCGCTGCCGTGGGTGGCGCGGTATTCCCTGACGCTGTTCGCCAGCGCCTCGATGTAGGCGTCCTCTGCGTGATAGTCCATCACCGTGCGCAGGGCGGGCACCCAGCGCCAGCGGTGGAGTTCTGCGGTCACGGCGTCGATGACCGAGGCGGTCGAGGGCGCGGAATACTGGGGGTAGAGCGGCAGCACCAGCACCTTGCGGACATTGGCAGCGGCCAGTTCGCGCAGGGCGCTCGCAATCGACGGCTGGCCGTAGCGCATGCCTAGCGCCACCTTGTAATGCCCGGGGGCGCCGGTTTCCAGCGCCTCGGCCAGCGCCGCCTGTTGCGCGCGGGCGTTGACCAGCAGCGGCGAACCGGCTTCCGTCCAGATCTTGGCGTAGGCATGGGCTGAACGGCGCGGGCGCACGTTCAGAATGATCCCGTGGAGAATCGGCATCCAGAGCACGCGCGGCAGTTCGACAACGCGGGGGTCGGCCAGAAACTCGGCCAGATAGGTGCGCACCGCGCCAGCGGTTGGCGCTTCCGGGGTGCCCAGATTGCAGAGCAGAATGCCGATTGGTGCCGGCGCACCGTGCTTGAAACTTGCGGTGCCGAGGTAACTCGCCATGATTGAATACGCTCCTTAAGACCGGGCTTGCGCTGGGCGGGGCCGGATTTAACCCGCGCTACCGCGCCTTACGCCAGAGAGACAGCATGCTGATCAAACGCGCCGCCGAAATTGCGGGCTTCATCGCCAACGACGGATGCCTTATCCGGGAACTGCTGCATCCCGCACATGGAGATTGTGAGCTCGATTATTCATTGGCGCTGGCCGAGGTGGCGGTCAATGCCGCGACCTATCGCCATCGTCTGGCGCAGGCGGAAGTCTATTTCATTCTTAAAGGCGAGGGGGATCTGCACGTGGATGAGCAGATAACCCGCCTGCGGCCCGGCGACACCGCCCTCATCCCGGCGCAGGCCGAGCAGTGGATCGAAAATCGCAGCGATGAAGTCCTGCAGTTTCTCGCGATTTGTAACCCGCCCTGGCGCGCCGAGGACGACCTGCGTAGCCCGGATTAGTGCTTGCGTAGCGCGCTGGCCACGGGTTCGCGCAAGGCACGCAGGACGGCGTACGCGCCGACGCCGACAATCGCCAGAACGCCCAGCGCAATTCCGCTGGCCATGACCAAGGGCTGAAACGCATAGTCAATGCGCAGCACCTGATGGGCAATCAACCAGCCACCGCCCCAGGCGCCGGCACCGCCGACCAGACCGGCGCAAAGCCCGATGGCGGCAAATTCGACCGCGACCGCGCTGGCGATGAGCGCCCGCGAAGCGCCCAGCGTTTTCATCAGCACGGCATCGTAGAGGCGCTCGGCCTGCGTTGCCTGCATCGCGGCCAGCAGCACCACCACGCCCGCGGCCAGCGTGAAAAGAAAAACGAACTGCACGGCCTCAACCACGCGCGTCATGATGCTTCTGATTTGGGTCAGCAGGGCGCCGACATCGATCACGGTGAGGTTGGGAAAGGCGCTCATCAAATCATGCAGCAAGGCCGGCTGCCCGGCGGGCTGGCGGAAACTTGTAATGAAGGTGGCCGGCTGGTTCGCCAGCAGCGCCGGCGTTGCGATGACGAAGAAATTGACCTGCATCGAGTCCCAGCTCACTTTGCGCAGGCTGGTGACGGGCGCTTCGATGGTCTGCTCGGCAATAGCGAAGCGCAATCGATCGCCCAGCTTGATGCCTAGCCGTTGCGCCAATTCCACCTCTACCGAGAACTGGGGCGACGGATTGGTGGCGGACCAGAACTCACCGTCGACGACGCGGTTATCGGCCTTGAGGGTCGCGCCGGCAGACAGGTTGAATTCCCGATCCACCAGCCGTTTAGCGCGCGGGTCCTCGTAATCTTCCACCCGCACTTCGCGCGCGTCGATAGCAAGCAGGCGTCCGCGAACCATGGGGAACAGCGCAGTGCCCTCAAGGCCGCGCGCGGCGAAGAATTTCTGCAGATCTGCACGTTGCGTGTCTTGAATGTTGATCAGGAACTGATCCGGGGCATCAGGCGGCAGGCTTTCCTGCCAGCGCACCATCAGATCTGTGCGTAAGAGCCCAAGCAGCAGCAAGGCCATGATGCCCAGCCCCAGCGCGGCAATCTGGCTGACGCTTTGCCGCCGCCGCCGCGCGAGGCTGGCGAGTCCGGCGCGCCAGGCGATACCGGCTTGCCCCCGCGAGGCGCCAAGCAGGGCTACCAGTCCGAAACCTGTGCCAGCGAGAGCGATGAGCACCCCGGCGAAACCCAGCACCAGCCAGGCGGTAAGCCGCCAGTCGCCGCTGTCCCAGGGTGCCAACAGGGCGAGCGCGCCCAGTGCGTAGAGGAGCGTTGCCACGGGGCGCACGCCCGGCACCTGCAGGTCCTGTCGCAGAATCCGCGCCGGCGGCACGTGACGAAGCGCGAGCAAGGGCGCGAGCCCAAAACCGATGACCGCAATGGCACCGGCGGAAAACCCCCGGGCCGCGCTCTGCCACGGCGGGAGCGGCAGTGCCGTGTTGCTAAGTTCGCGCAACAGGCTTGCCAGGATCTCCTGCAAGCCAAGTCCAAGCGCTGTGCCGAGTAGCGAGGCCACCAGACCCAGCAGGCTCAGTTCGCCCAGTACCAGCAGCGCAATCTGCTGGCGATTGGCGCCAAAGGTTCGCAGCAGCGCGACGGCATCGACCCGGGCGCTGGCGTAATTGCGGGCAGCAAGCAGGATGGCGATGCCGGCCAGCGCGGTGGAGGTCAGGGCCGCGAGCCCCAGAAATTGTTCGGCGTGGGTAAGCGCGGCGCGTACTTCGGGCCGTGCCTCGCTTGGGGCCACGAGTCGCGCGTGCGCATCCAGTGTGGCACTGGCCTTGAAGCGGGCCAGCGCCGCGCGCTCTCCCGCCAACAACAGGGCGTATTGCACGCGGCTGCCGGGAGCGACCAAACCGGTTGCAGGGACGTCCGCCAGATTCATCATGACGCGCGGGGCAATGGCAAAAAACTCGCCCGCGCGGTCGGGTTCCAGCGTGAGGATGCGGGTGATGCTGAACGTCGCCGCGCCCAGCAGCACCTGCTGGCCCAAGTCAACGCCAAGCAGTCGCAGCAGGCGGGCGTCTACCCATAGTTCCCCGGCGGCAGGAATCTCGCGCGTCGTGCTGTCTGGTCCCGCAAGCGCACTGCGGACGGTGAGCGAGCCGCGCAAGGGGTATCCCGTACCGACCGCTTTAAGTTCGGTGAGCTGCATCCGCTCTCCGGCGCTCAGCATGGTTCTCATACTGAGATGTTCGCTGCTCGTCAGCCCCGCGGCGGCTGCTTGCTGGCGGAGCAACGGCGCAATCGGTTGACTGGAAAACACGGCCAGATCGGCTGCCAGCAGCACATGCGACTGGGCTTCAAGCGCGAGTCGCACGCGCGCGGTAAAGCTGCTAACCGCAGTGACGCCGGTTACAGCGACCAGCACCGCCAGACCGATGAGCAGAAATTGGGGGCTCCGCAGGTCGCGACGAAAAAATCGCCACGCGAGGGCAAGCACGCTGGCTGCGGCGGGCTTACTCATTGAGCAGACGACCGGCATCGAGCCGGATGCGTCGCGCGCAACGGGCCGCCAGACGCTCATCATGGGTCACCAGCACCAGAGTTGTGGCGTTGCGCTCGTTGAGTTCAAACAGCAAGTCAACGATCTGCGTCGCCGTCGCCGCATCCAGATTGCCGGTCGGTTCATCGGCCATCAGGATGGCGGGCGCGCCGCAGTAGGCACGGGCGAGCGCTACGCGCTGTTGTTCGCCGCCGGACAACTGCCGCGGATAGTGCATCAAGCGCTCGCCGAGGCCCACAGATTGCAGGATGCGCTGGGCGGTCTCCCGCGCGCCGGGACGTCCCGCCAACTCCAGCGGGAGCATGACGTTTTCCAGCGCAGTAAAAGCCGGAAGCAGGTGAAACTGCTGGAACACGAAGCCCACCGAATCGCGCCGGACTGCGGCACGACCGTCCTCATCCAACAGGCCAAGGTCCTGACCGTTCAGCAGGCAGCGTCCATGACTGGGCACTTCGAGCCCGGCCATCAGCCCGAGGAGCGTTGACTTGCCCGACCCCGATGCGCCGATGATGGCAACCGTTTCGCCGCGCGCGATCGTGAAGTTGATATCATCCAGCACGGTCAAACTGCCCGCCGGTCCGGAGAAGGTTTTGCCCAGGTTTTCAGCGACAAGAACGGCGTTTTTCATGGTCCTGCTCGTGGGCACCTTGTTGCCTGTGACAGCCTCGGCGTCCAAAGTAATTCTGGTGTTCGGCGACAGCCTCAGCGCCGGCTATGGTCTTGCGCGCGGCCAGTCCTGGCCCGACCTCCTCCAGGCGCGGCTCGGTCAGGGAGAGCGGGGCGCACAGGTCATCAACGCCAGCGTCAGCGGCGAGACCACCGCCGGCGGCGTCGCTCGCTTACCGACATTGTTACGCGAACACCAACCTGATGTGGTGATTCTGGAACTCGGGGCTAACGACGGTCTGCGCGGATTGCCGCTACCAGAGATGAAAGACAACCTCGCACGCATGCTGAAAGCCGTGGCAGACAGCGGCGCCGTCGCTGTGCTCATTCCGATGCGTATTCCCCCTAATTACGGTCCCGCCTATGCAAACGGATTTGCGGAGACATTTGCCGAACTGTCCGGGCAGTTTGAGCGTGTATTATTGACGGCGTTTTTCCTGCAAGAAGTCGCGCTAAACCCCGCGTTGCTGCAAGCGGACGGCCTGCATCCCACAGCAGCAGCACAGCCGCTGATGCTGGATGCCGTGTGGCCGACCATCGCAGCAGCGCTTGAACAGCCAAACCGGGTGACACCATGAAGTTCTGTAGTCAATGCGGGTCGGGATCCATCGTGTGGCAGGTCCCTGATGGTGACAATCGGCCACGTCACGTTTGCGGTGAATGCAACGAAATTCACTACCAGAACCCGAAGCTCGTGGTGGGCTCTATCCCGGTCTGGGAGGACCGTATCCTGCTCTGCAAGCGGGCGATTCCGCCGCGTTACGGCTACTGGACCTTGCCGGCAGGCTTCATGGAAAACGGCGAAACCACGCCAGAGGCAGCCGAGCGCGAGACGTTGGAAGAAGCAAACGCGCGGGTTGAAATCCTTAGTCTCTATACCGTGATGAACATCCCTCACACCAATCAGGTGTACATGATGTTTCGGTCGCGACTGCTTGACCTCGATTTCGGACCGGGCACGGAAAGTCTGGAATGTGAGTTATTCAGGGAAGATCAGATTCCCTGGGAGGAACTCGCGTTTCCCACCATCACCGAGACCTTGCGCCTGTTCTTTGAGGACCGTCGTCGCGAGGCTTACGGCACGCATCTCGGCGACATTGTTCACGGTACCCGGCGCGCGGAATTCCTGCCGCGTCGACCGCGCTAGTCCGGGTTTGGACTGAATCCTCAAGCGGGAGCAGGCATATGAGCGAAAAAACGTTGTTCACGCGCATCATCGAGCGCGAAATTCCGGCGCAGATCATCTACGAGGATGAGCACTGCATCGCCTTTAACGACATCAATCCGCAGGCGCCGTTCCATGCGCTGGTGGTTCCGCGGAAGCCGTTACCGAAGGTAGGTGATGCGTCTGTCGACGACGCCCAGTTGCTGGGTCATTTGCTGTTGGCGGCGGGCACGGTTGCGAGAAACGCGGGCTTTGGCCACGCCTTTCGCCTGGCCGTAAACAATGGCGCGGAGGCGGGTCAGACCGTCTTTCACCTGCACGTACATGTGCTGGCCGGGCGCGCTTTTGGATGGCCGCCTGGCTAAGACCCGTCACCCGGCTGACCGCAGTGCGCGGCCAGCCGAGCTTAAAACGGTCTATCGCTTCATCGAGTCGAAGAAATCGCCGTTGTTCTTGGTCGCCTTGAGGCGCTCAAGCAAGAATTCCATCGCGGCAATTTCTTCCATGGGATGGAGCAGTTTGCGGAGGATCCACATCTTCTGCAGTTCGTCGGGATGGGTCAGCAATTCTTCGCGGCGGGTACCGGAGCGGTTGATGTTCACGGCCGGGAAAATACGCTTCTCGGCGATCTTGCGGTCAAGGTGGACTTCCATGTTGCCCGTGCCCTTGAATTCTTCGTAAATCACATCGTCCATGCGCGAGCCGGTGTCGATCAGCGCAGTGGCGATGATCGTCAGGCTGCCACCTTCTTCGATGTTGCGCGCGGCGCCGAAGAAGCGCTTCGGGCGCTGAAGCGCATTCGCGTCTACGCCGCCGGTAAGCACCTTGCCCGACGCCGGCACCACGGTGTTGTAGGCGCGCGCCAGACGCGTAACGGAGTCGAGCAAAATCACGACGTCCCGTTTGTGCTCGACCAGACGCTTGGCCTTGTCGATCACCATTTCGGCGACCTGGACGTGGCGGCTGGCCGGTTCGTCGAAGGTGCTGGAGATCACTTCGCCGCGCACGGAGCGCTGCATTTCAGTCACTTCCTCCGGGCGTTCGTCGATTAGCAACACGATCAGGTAGCACTCGGGGTGATTGGCCGCGACGGAGTGCGCGATGCTCTGCAGCATCATCGTTTTGCCTGCCTTGGGCGGCGAAATGATGAGGCCGCGTTGGCCCTTGCCGATCGGGGCGACCAGATCGATGACGCGCGGCGTCAGGTCTTCGGTGCTGCCATTGCCCAGTTCAAGATTCAGTCGCTTGTTCGCGAACAGCGGGGTCAGGTTTTCAAAAAGAACCTTGTTTTTCGCGTTTTCCGGCGGTTCGAAATTGATATCGCTGACTTTCAGCAGCGCAAAGTAGCGTTCGCCATCTTTGGGCGGGCGGATTTTTCCGGAGATGGTGTCGCCCGTGCGCAAGTTAAAGCGCCGGATTTGGCTGGGGGACACGTAGATATCGTCGGGGCCGGCCAAATACGAACCGTCGCCGGATCGCAGGAACCCGAAGCCGTCCTGCAGGATTTCCAGTACGCCGTCACCCGAGATGTCTTCGCCCTTCTTGGCCTGCGCCTTAAGGATACTGAAGATGACGTCCTGTTTACGGGAGCGGGCGACGTTTTCAATACCGAGTTCGTCGGCAATAGAGATAATTTCAGCGGCGGGTTTCTGCTTGAGTTCGGTCAGATTCATGGATTTTCAAGGTTACAGGTTGGTGGCGCCGCCAGAGGACACTGGTGCGCTTACGGGAGAGTAGTGGCCGGGTGATGCGAGGCGCCAGGAACGGCGGCTCAGACGATGCGACTGGAAAATATCACGGCCTCATGGAGCCGTCTAGGCACCCGCCCCGACTGCCAGCATCGACCAGTCGGGGCGCATCATTGAACGTCTCTTCAGGTGTTGCTGTCGATGAAGGCCGTGAGCTGGGACTTGGTGAGCGAGCCGACGTGGGAGGCCACGACGTTGCCATCCTTGAACAGCATCAATGTCGGAACGCCCCGAATGCCGTACTTGATGGAGGTCGCCTGATTGGCATCCACATCGAGTTTAGCCACCGTCAGGCGCTCGTGATATTCGTTCGAGACCTCGTCTAGAATGGGAGCGATCATGCGGCAGGGGCCACACCATTCTGCCCAGTAATCGACCAGCACAGGCTTGCTCGCCTTGAGGACATCCTGTTCGAAGGAGTTGTCACTCACGTACACAATATTTGGGCTGCTCATGAACCAACGCTTCTCCACTGTAAAGTCGTCCGAATTGTTGAACGAAGCTCGCCGGGAAAGCAAGCAGGCACAGGACGCTACCAGTGGCGCGGGAATGCGCCCGGGGCGGCTGCTGGCCGGTGCCGTGCTCTTGTCGGTGGTGGTCAGCCTGAGCGCTTGCGGCCAGAAAGGCGACCTTTACCTTCCCGATGAGAAGCCTGAACAGGCACGTCCCTGAGTCCTGCCGACCACTACAACGCTTAGAGAGAAAAACCATAGCCATGACGGTGAGTGCAGATATTTTTCGGCGCCATAACGGTGAACTCTGGATGGAGGATGTGGCGCTCAGTGCGGTAGCCGAGCGCTTCGATACGCCCTGCTACGTCTACTCCCGCGCGGCGCTTGAGTCGGTTTGGCGGCGTTATGACCGGGCGTTTGGCGCGCGCCGTCATCGTGTGCACTACGCAGTGAAGGCCAACGGCAATCTGGCGGTGCTCGATACGCTGGCGCGTTTGGGATCCGGTTTCGATATCGTCTCGGGTGGTGAATTGGCACGCGTCGTTGCCGCGGGTGGCGAGCCGGCCAAGGTGGTGTTCTCCGGGGTCGGCAAATCGGCTGCCGAAATGCGGGCGGCACTCGCGGCAGACATCGGGGTATTCAATCTTGAATCTGCGTCCGAAATGGAACGCCTGAACAGGATTGCGGGCGAGAGCGGCCGGCGGGCCCGTATCGCGATTCGGGTCAATCCCGACGTCGACGCCAAGACCCATCCCTACATCTCTACCGGACTTAACGAAAACAAGTTTGGCGTGCCGATGACCGAGGCCCTCGCGCTCTACCGTCGGGCCGCCGCGCTGCCCAATTTGCACATCATCGGCGTTGCCTGCCACATCGGTTCGCAACTCACCGACCTGACCCCCTTTGCCGATGCCATGGCACGGGTGATGGCGCTGGTCCAAGAACTGAAGGCCGCAGGTATTGAAATCGAGCACGTGGACGCCGGTGGTGGACTCGGCATCCGTTATCGCGAGGAAGAGCCGCCGGCAATCGAGGACTATGTGGCGGTGCTGTGCAAGGCTATCCCCGAGCCATACGAAATTTGCATCGAGCCGGGGCGCTCGATTTGCGGGTCCGCCGGCGTGCTGCTGAGCCGGGTTGAATACCTGAAGGAGACACCCACCCGGCGGTTTGCAATCTGCGACGCTGCCATGACCGAACTGATCCGGCCCGCTCTGTATGAGGCTTGGCACGAGGTGCAAGCGGTGGGCACAGACGCTGCCGCTGAGCCCGAGCTGGTTTACGATTTGGTCGGACCGGTCTGCGAAAGCGCAGACTTTCTTGCCTCCGGGCGCAAGCTGCGTCTACGGGAGGAGAGCCTTATCGCCATCATGAGCGCCGGAGCCTATGGGCAGGTGATGGCCTCTAACTACAACGCGCGACCACGCCCGCCGGAGATCATGGTTGACGGTGCGGTGATGCACCTGGTCCGGCCGCGGGAGGACCTGCAGGATCTCTACGCAAGCGAACGGCTTTTGCCGAAAGCACAGTAACAGTGCATTAAATCTCTGGATCGCACCAAAAAAATACACGATTGGGCATTGCCAGCGGCGTGCCTCTTTCGGGATCATGCAGTTAGTTGTGGCACAGCTTGTGCTGATCACGGTGGACCGTCCGCTGATCGGCAGTCACTCTGGCCGCTCGCCAAGAAACGCCGCTCTCAAAGAAGCGACATCGTTGTGTGCATGAACTAGCCCTGAGTGCACGCGCTTAACCACTAGCAGGGGCCGAACAGCAGAAAGCCATGGCCTGGAGGAAATCATGTCCGTAGACAACATTCTCAAGACAATCAAGGACGAAGACGTCAAGTACGTCGACTTCCGGTTCACCGACACGCGCGGCAAAGAGCAGCATGTCACTGTGCCCTACCATCAGGTTGAAGCGGAAACCTTCGAAGACGGGAAAATGTTCGACGGTTCCTCGATTGCCGGGTGGAAGGGGATTCAGGAGTCCGACATGATCCTGATGCCCGACGCATCGACCGCCGTGCTCGACCCGTTCTTCGACGACAAGACGATGATCATTCGTTGCGACATCATTGAGCCGTCGACCGGTCAGGGTTACGAGCGCGACCCGCGCTCGGTTGCCAAACGCGCCGAGGCTTATCTGAAATCTTCCGGCATCGCCGACACGGCGTTCTTCGGCCCCGAACCCGAATTCTTCGTCTTCGACGACGTCCGCTACGCGCAGGAAATGCGCGGTGGTTTCTACAAAATTGATTCCGACGAAGGCTACTGGAGCTCCGCCAAAAAGATGGAAGGCGGCAACTCTGGCCATCGCCCCGGGATCAAGGGCGGCTACTTCCCGGTCCCGCCGGTTGATTCGCTGCAGGACCTGCGCTCCGCCATGTGTAACGTGCTGGAACAGATGGGCTTGCCCGTCGAAGTGCATCACCACGAAGTGGCGACTGCTGGCCAGTGCGAAATCGGCACGCGCTTTGACACGCTGGTCAAGCGGGCCGACTCCCTGCAAATCCTGAAGTATGTGGTCCACAACGTGGCGCACAGCTTTGGCAAGACCGCGACCTTCATGCCGAAACCGCTGGTCGGTGACAACGGCAATGGCATGCACGTTCACCAGTCCCTCTCCAAGGGCGGTGTGAACCTGTTTGCGGGCGACGGTTACGGCGGTCTGTCGGAAACGGCGCTCCACTACATCGGCGGCATCATCAAGCACGCCCGCGCGCTGAATGCCTTCACCAACGCCAGCACCAACAGCTACAAGCGACTGGTGCCGGGTTTCGAAGCGCCGACCATGCTGGCCTACTCGGCCCGCAATCGTTCTGCGTCGATTCGGATTCCGTGGGTTTCCAGCCCGAAGGGCCGCCGCATTGAAGTGCGCTTCCCGGATTCGACCTCGAATCCGTATCTCGCCTTCACCTCGATGATGATGGCGGGCCTCGACGGCATCAAAAACAAAATCGACCCGGGCGCGCCCGCGGACAAGGATTTGTACGACCTTGAAGCCGAAGAGGCCGCGCACATCCCAACCGTCTGCTCCTCGCTGGAGCAGGCGTTGGATTGCCTCGACAAGGACCGCGAGTTCCTGAAGGCGGGCGGCGTGTTCACCGACGACATGATCGATGCCTACATCGAACTGAAGATGCAGGAAGTCACCCGTTTCCGGATGACCCCGCACCCGCTCGAGTTCGAGATGTACTACAGCGTCTAAGGTCTACGGCCTTGAAGACTGGAGCCCCCGCCTCGTGCGGGGGTTCTTTTTTGGGCGCCGAAGAGTGCCGCTTGCTGGCCACAGGACGGTGGCCTACGCTCGGCACATGCGCAACATGGTTTTTCTGGTCGTCGTGCTCATCGCAGCTCAGGCATTGGCTGCCGACATCTATCGGCGACCAGACCGGGGTGAGGGCGTGGAATTCTCCGACCAGCCTGACCCGGCTGCCGAACGCGTCATCCTGAGCGAGCCGATTGTAATCCCGACCCCGGGCGAGCCGACGCCGGCTTCGGAGTCGTCGCCAGCGCGTACAGCGCAAAAACTGCACCCGGCGGCAGCCTATACGCAACTTCAGGTACTAGCGCCCGCAGACGAAGCGACCGTGCATGCCAATGATGGTACCGTTGCGGTTCAGGTGCTGCTCATTCCCCCGCTCCAGGTGGCGCTTGGTCATACACTCAGCCTGTCGCTTGATGGCAATCAACAGCCGTCAGCGGATGGGCAGACCAGTTACATCCTGACCGAGGTACCGCCCGGTACCCATCAATTACAGGCGACAGTCTCGGCGAGTGATGGCAGTCAATTGCTCGCCTCGCCGATCTCCCAATTTTATTTGCGGCGGCACAACATCAAGCCCGCCAAAATCCCGCCGGGCGCTAAACCCAAGCCCGCCGGTTGAGGTTCTGTCATTGGTCTAATTCTTGCGTTTGTTAAGCGCGCACCAACCGGAGATCCGGGTGGCTGAAATGACCACCAAGGTGAAGAAAACGCCTTGTGATAACGCACTTTTACCAAACCGACGACAGAAACAGGCGACAAGGTGGTTGCCGCCAAAACGCACCTTAATTGAGCATGACTCTCCGAGAACGCATGTTTACAGAGCACGATGCCCGCACTGTCCTGAATCAGCTCGCGACTGCAGTGATTCAACTGGATACGGCCCTGCACGTTCTCGAAGCCAATTCGGCTGCCGAAAGCCTGACCGCGACCAGTGTTTCCAAACTCCGCGGCTTGCCGCTCAGCCGGCTGTTTACCCATAGCGACAAGTTTGTGTCTTCCGTGCGCGCGGCCGCATCTTCCATGCGCTCTTTCACAGAACGCGACCTGTTGCTCAGCCGCCCCAATCTGGAGACCTTGCGCGTTGATTGCACGGTGTCCCCTTGCCTCAACACGGCTGGCGGTACGCCGACCCTGGTGCTGGAAGTCGCCAGCACCGAACGGCAACAGCGGATTCAGGCGGAAGAAAACAAACTGCTCCAGAACCAGATCAGCACCGCCCTCATGCGGGGACTGGCCCACGAAGTGAAAAACCCCTTGGGCGGCATTCGCGGGGCTGCGCAACTGCTGGAGCGTGAACTGAGCGATCCGCAGCACCACGAATACACCCAGATCATCATTGGTGAGGCTGACCGCCTGCGGAAGCTCGTCGACCGCATGCTCGGGCCGCGTGGGCAGTTGACGCCAAGCACCTTCAACATCCACGAGGTGCTGGAGCATGTGCGGCACGTGGTCGCGATAGAAGCATCGCCTGAGGTCAGCATTCATCGCGACTACGACCCTAGCTTGCCGGAGGTGGTTGCCGATCGCGACCTGCTGGTTCAGGCCTTTCTCAACCTTGTCCGCAACGCCGTGCAGGCGGTTAAACCAAGGCGCGGCAACGTAACCATCAGAAGCCGGGCACAGCGAAAGTTCACCATTGGCTCGACCCTGCATCGTCTCGTGCTGCGACTGGAAATTATTGACGATGGACCTGGAGTCGCCAGTGACATCGCGGACAGTATTTTTTTTCCTATGGTTTCGGGGCGTGCCGAAGGGTCTGGGCTTGGCCTGCCGATCGCCCAATCCTTGATTAACCGGCACGGGGGACTGATCGACTTCAGCAGCGTCCCCGGCGACACCGTTTTCACCGTTTGGCTACCGATAAGGAACACGCCATGAACGCAGTCCCCGAAATCTGGGTCATTGATGATGATCGCTCGATTCGCTGGGTCCTGGAGAAAGCCCTGGCCCAGGCCAAACTGACCAGCCACAGCTTTGAGACCGCTGACAAGGCGCTGGCTCGACTCAAGCGGGAAAGGCCCGCCGTCATCATTACCGATATCCGCATGCCGGGAACGGACGGTCTGGCGCTGCTCGAACAGGTGCACGCCACCTATCCGCAGATGCCCGTGATCGTCATGACTGCTTATGCCGACCTCGACCGGGCAGTGGCGGCATTTCAGGGCGGCGCCTTCGAGTATTTACCCAAGCCCTTCGACGTCGACGAAGCGATCGCCATCGTGCACCGTGCGCTGGCCAAGATCTCGGATGACACCACTCCTGCACCGGTCGCCGATGATTCGACGCGCGTGTCGACCAATTTGATTGGCGGCGCCCCGGCGATGCAGGAGGTCTTCCGGGCCATCGGGCGTTTATCGAAATCAAATATGACGGTCTTGCTGACCGGCGAGTCGGGATCAGGCAAAGAACTCATCGCGCGCGCGCTCCATCGTCATTCGCCGCGCGCCAACAAACCCTTCATCGCGCTTAATACCGCCGCAATCCCGCGCGAACTGCTGGAATCGGAACTGTTCGGCCACGAGCGTGGCTCGTTCACCGGTGCGACCGGACAACGCGTCGGGCGTTTCGAACAGGCGGACGGCGGCACGCTGTTTCTCGATGAAATCGGCGATATGCCGGCGGAACTCCAGACCCGGCTGTTACGTGTGCTCGCGGACGGTGATTTCTACCGCGTGGGTGGCCACCATCCGGTCCACGTTGATGTGCGGGTGATCGCGGCCACCCATCAGGATCTGGAACGTCGGGTCCGTGAGGGCGTTTTCCGGGAAGATCTGTTCCATCGTCTCAACGTGATTCGGCTCCAGTTGCCGCCCTTGCGCGACCGCGTCGAAGACATCCCTGAACTCGCCGAGCATTTTCTGCGCGTGACGGCGCAGGAACTGGATGTCGAGCCCAAGCGCCTTTCGCCGCGCGCGCTTGATGCTTTCCGTGCCTTTGCATGGCCCGGCAACGTGCGCCAGCTGGAGAATGTGTGCCGTCGGGTCACCATCATGGCGCCGTCGCAAACCATCGAACTGCACGATTTGCCCAAGGAACTGACGGCGGAAGCACCGGCCGATTTAGCCGGAGGCGACCGCAGCGGGGCCGATTGGGAAGTCGCGCTCAGACGCTGGGCGGACAACCATGCCAACTCATCGCCCGTCCCGATCCTCGATGAGGCGGTGCCGCGGTTTGAGCGGTTGATGATTAACGTTGCGCTGGCGCGGACTCAAGGCAGGCGACACGACGCCGCCCGCTTGCTGGGCTGGGGGCGCAACACCCTGACCCGCAAGATCAAAGAACTGGATATGGACGTCTGAGCGCCGGTCAGGCGTCCTGTAACCAGCGTGCGACCTTGGGGGCGAAGTAGCTGAGAATGCCATCCGCCCCGGCCCGCTTGCAGGCCAGCAGCGATTCAATTGCCACGGCCCGCTCATCCAGCCAGCCCGCGCGAGCAGCGGCCATCAGCATCGCGTACTCGCCGCTGACCTGATAAACAAAGGTGGGCATCGCGAAGCGCTCTTTCACCCGCCGGACGATGTCCAGATACGGCATGCCCGGCTTGACCATCACCATATCAGCGCCCTCGGCGATATCGAGCGCCACTTCCCGCAGAGCCTCGTCGGAATTGCCGGGGTCCATCTGATAGCTGTGCTTGCCGCCTTTACCCAGATTGGGCGCCGAGCCGACCGCGTCGCGAAATGGACCATAGAACGCTGAAGCGTACTTGGCTGCATAGGACAGAATGCGGGTGTTGACGAAACCGGCTGATTCCAGCGCATCACGAATAGCGCCGATGCGGCCGTCCATCATGTCTGATGGTGCCACCACATCCACCCCGGCCTCGGCCTGTGACAGGGCCTGTCGAACCAGAATTTCCGTCGTCAGATCGTTTAGCACGTAGCCGTTCGAATCCGGCACGCCGTCCTGGCCATGGGTCGTGAAGGGATCCAGCGCGACATCCGTGATGATCCCAAGGTCGGGCAGCGCTGCTTTAAGCGCTCGCACGGCGCGCTGCGTCAGGCCGTCCGGGTTGTAGGCTTCCCGGCCGTCTTCGGATTTGAGCGACAGCGGCGTCACTGGAAAAAGCGCGATGGCGGGAATCCCCAGCGCCTGATGGGCGCGGGCATCCTTCAACAGCAAGTCGATGCTGACCCGCTCAACGTCGGGCATGCTCCCGATGGGCTCCCGAACGTGCTCGCCCTCGGTCACAAACATCGGGCAAATGAGGTCATCGGTGGTCAGCGAGGATTCCCGCATCAAGCGGCGCGAAAACGCATCGGCGCGCATCCGACGGGGGCGGGTCCGGGGAAAATGGGTCGCGGGCTGATCGCTCATGGCAAAACCTCGTATCCGCCGGGCAGGCACCCGGTCTTATCGTGTGAAAGGGCTACGGCGCGCAGCTCTGCGGCGCGGCCGGGAGTTCTGCGCAGCGCGCTTCGATCCAGGCTTCGACTTCAGCAGAGATTTCTGCTGCCGACCGACCGTCGGTCGCGATCGGTGCGCCGACCACCACATCAATCGTGCCCGGTTCCTTGCGCATGGCGTTGCGCGGCCAAAACACCCCCGCGTTGTGTGCAACCGGGACGACCGGACACTTCGCCTGCAGGGCTAAGGCGGCGCCGCCAGAAGAATAGCGCCCGCGCTGGCCGGGGGGCACTCGCGTACCTTCGGGGAAAATCAGCACCCACCACCCTTGTTGCAAACGCGCCTTGCCGGCGCTTAAGAGGTGGCGCAGCGCGCGTGCGCCGGCCTTCCGGTCGATCGCAATCGGGTTGAGGCTGGCCAAGCCCCAGCCAAAAAAGGGCAGATGTAGCAGCTCCTTTTTCAGCACCTGCGACTGCGGCGGGAAGATCATTTGCAAGGTGATGGTTTCCCAGGCCGACTGGTGTTTACAGAGAATGACGCAGGGCGTCGCTGGCAGGGGCTGCTCGTAGCGCACCCGCCAGCGCAGGCCGCAGGTGACTGCCAGCCAGAACAAGGTAAATACCGACCAGCGTGTGATCACGAAATAGCGCCAACGCCGCGGCAACGGCAGGATCAAGATGCCGACGAGTCCGAAAAAAATCGTCACCGGGATTACACCCAGATAAAACATCACCGAGCGCAGCTTCAACCACATCGCAGGACTTCCTATTTAAGCCGACGGACTACTGCGGCCAGATCGGGATAGACGTTCAGTCGCTCCCGCGCCGGCAGCCGCGCCAGCGTCTCCAGGCCATGGCCGGTTTCGACCAGTACCGCTCGCGCACCGACCGCGCGGGCGGCTTCCAGATCGCTCAAGCGGTCGCCCACGAAGATCGCTTCGCTGAGCGGCGCGCCGGTTCGCAAGGCGATGCTTTCGAGTAATCCCGGGCGTGGCTTGCGGCAGCGACAACCGTCGTCGGGGCCGTGGGGGCAATAGAGGATGGCGTCGATCCGGCCGCCTGCCCGTTGGACCTCAGCGATCAGGCGGCTGTGAATGCGCTGCAATTGACCGACCTCGATGAGGCCGCGCGCGAGGCCGGATTGATTGGAGACGACGAAGACGTGAAAACCCATCTGGCTGGCTGCCGCAAGGGCTTCAATACTGCCCGGCAGGGGCCGCCATTCGTCGGGAGTCTTGATGAACGCGGCGGATTCTTCGTTGATTACGCCATCCCGGTCAACGATGAGAATGCGCATGGCGGGGCTCAACTCGCGATGAGCCCAATGTCGGCCACCCGCAAAAAGAGCGCCTGCAGCTGGTGGAGCAGTTGCAAACGCGCGTTCCGCAACGGCAGGTCTTCTGCCATGACCATGACCTGATCGAAGAACGCATTGATCGCGGGCTGGAGCCGTGCGAGTCGCCCTAGATAGGCCTGATATTCGCCGGCGGCGGCGAAGGCCGTGGTTTGCTGTGAGGCTTCTGCCAGCTCCTGCGCCAGCGCCAGTTCTGCTGGCTCGAGCAGCGCCGAAAGGTCGACCTTGTCGGGCGTGAAATCGCTCGCCTTGCGCAGGATATTCCCGATGCGCTTGTTGGCCGCTGCCAGCGCGATGGCTTCCGGCAAGAGCAGGAAAGCCTCGACTGCCGCAATCCGTCGCGCCAGCTCACGGGGCTGGGCAGGGCGCGTCACCAGCACCGATTCAATGACGTCGGCTCGGCAACCGCGCTCGGTGAAATAGCCGCGTGCGCGCTCCAGCATGAAGTCGAAAACCTGACCCGCAGTGTGGTCGCCGATCCGCGCGCCGTGACCGGCGCAGGCCTGCTTGAGTGCAGCCGGCAGGTCGATTGCGGCGTCGCTTTCAATGCAGATCCGCAGGCAGCCCAACGCAGCCCGACGTAAGGCATAAGGGTCCTTGTCGCCGGTCGGGGCGCCACCCACGCCGAAGATGCCGGTGAGCGTATCCAGTTTGTCAGCCAGCGCCGCGCTGCGGCCAGCCGCCGATGCCGGGATGGCATCACCGGCAAAGCGCGGCTGGTAGAACTCGCCCAGCGCTTCGGCAACGCCTGCGGGTTCTCCGTCAAGCCTTGCGTAGTAGGCGCCCATAATGCCCTGTAGCTCGGGAAACTCGCCCACCATCTCGCTGACCAGATCGCAGCGGGACAGGAGGCCGCTTCGAGCGGCGACGGACTCATCGGCGGCGAATGCGGCGGCAAGCGCTGCCGCCAGCGCCGCGACGCGTTCGCTTTTTTCAAGCAAGGTGCCCAGGCGGCGCTCAAAGACCATGTCGGCCAAGCGGGCGAGCCGCGTATCAAGGCGCTGGGCACGGTCCTTGTTCCAGAAGAAGGCGGCGTCGCTAAGCCGCGGCCTGATCACCCGCTCGTTGCCGTTACGGATTGCCGCCGGATCGGGGCTTTCGATGTTTGCGATCGTGATGAACTGGTTCAGCAAGCGGCCATCGGCATCTTCAATCGGGAAGTATTTTTGATGGCCTTGCATGCTTGCGACCAGAGCCTCGCGCGGGACCTCCAGGAAGTGCGCATCGAAGCTGCCCACGATGGCACACGGCCATTCGACCAGCGCGGTGACTTCGTCCAGCAACGCGGGGTCTAGCAGCGGAAGCCCGCCGGCGTGAGTTCCGGCCTCGCATACCAGTGTTTCGACGCGTGACCGGCGGCTAGCGAAGTCGGCAATCACCTTGCCTTCGGCCAGCAACTGCCCGGCATAGTCGGCGGGAGCGGTAATTCGGATCGCCTCTGCGCTCATGAAGCGGTGGCCCCAGGTTGTATCGCCGCTCTCAACCCCGTAAATGCTGGCGGGCACGACGCTGTGGCCGTGGAGCAGGACCAGCCAGTGGACCGGGCGCACAAACTCGTGATCGGCGCTGCCCCAGCGCATCCGCTTCGGAATGGGCAAGGCGGCCAGCGCGCGCTGGAGAATTTCGGGCAGCAGCGCCGCCGTGGCCTGTCCGCGCGCTTCCGATCGAAACACCAGCCATGCGCCCTTGTCGGTTTCCAGTCGCTCGAGATTTTCGAAGGCCACGCCACAGGAGCGCGCAAAACCGAGCGCTGCGCCGGTCGGCGCGCCCTGCTTGTCGAAGGCGGCGCTCAGCGCGGGGCCACGCCGCTCTATCTGCTGGTCAGGCTGGCTGAAAGGCAGGTCTTTGATCACCATCGCGAGGCGCCGGGGCGTCGCAAATGGCGCACAGTCGCCGTGTTGGAGGCCAGCCTCTGCCAGTCCGGCCAGCACCTCGCGCGTGAAGTGCTGGGAGAGCGTCGAGAGTGCCTTGGGCGGTAGTTCTTCGGTACCGAGTTCGATCAGCAGGTCTGCGCTTGTGTTCATCAGGTCAGGCCTCGGGCTTCGGCGCTACGCGCGAGCAGGGGGAACCCCAGCGCCTCGCGGGCCGCAAAGTAGGTCTCGGCGATGCTTCTGGCCAGTGTGCGCACGCGCAGGATGTAGCGTTGGCGCTCGGTCACCGAGATGGCGCGGCGGGCATCCAGCAAATTGAAGGTGTGTGATGCTTTCACCATCATTTCGTAGGCCGGCAGCGGCAGTTGGGCGGCAATCAGCCGGGTCGCTTCGGCTTCACAGTGGTTGAACAAGCCGAAGAGAATCTCGACGTTGGCCTGCTCGAAGTTGTAAGTCGACATCTCGACTTCGTTCTGGTGATAGACGTCGCCGTAAGTCACCACCTGACCCTCGTGACGTGCCCAGGCAAGGTCGTACACCGAGTCAACACCCTGCAGGTACATCGCGATGCGCTCGAGGCCGTAGGTGATCTCGCCTGCCACCGGGCGACAATCCAACCCCCCGACCTGCTGGAAGTAGGTGAACTGGGTCACTTCCATCCCGTTTAGCCAGACCTCCCAGCCGAGACCCCAGGCGCCCAGCGTGGGCGACTCCCAGTTGTCTTCCACAAACCGGATGTCGTGAACCTGCGGGTTGATGCCCAGCATCGACAGCGATTCCAGATACAAGGCCTGCAGATTGGGGGGCGAGGGCTTGAGGATGACCTGAAACTGGTAGTAGTGCTGCAGGCGATTCGGGTTTTCGCCGTAGCGTCCATCCGTGGGACGGCGCGAGGGCTGCACATAGGCGGCGCGCCAGGGCTCGGGCCCAATGGCGCGCAGGAAGGTGGCGGGATGGAAAGTCCCCGCGCCCATCTCCATGTCGTAGGGCTGGGCGATCACGCAACCTTGGGCGCCCCAGAACGTTTGCAGTCGAAAGATGAGTTCCTGAAAGGTGTCAGGCGTGGCGGGGGAGTCTTTCATGCGCAGGTTTTTTGCGGATTGCCGGGGAAATTCGAGGGCTTGGAGTATAGCCTCTGGGTTGCGGCACTGCCTACGCGCCATGGGTTGCTCAAGGCGTCGGGAGGCTGGTCGATACCAGCAACAGTGACTTTAGAGGGCTAGTGTCGTGAGGATAGACCTGCAGCTTGCAGAGACTGCCGGGTGGCGAGCGTTGTTAACGCTGGCCCAGCAAAACGCGCAGATTTTCTTGCCCGAACCACTTGAGGAGTATGCCGTCGCGCTGCTGTACCGCGCGCTTGGGAGCGCCGGCAGTTCCAGCGGTTCGCACACCGCCCGCTTCGCGAAACAGTTGGTCGAAGGCACGCGGGCCGACCACGAGGATCTGGCCTCAGTGGGCGACCACTGTCTGTTGTTTTCGGGCCTGTTTCCCGATCACGCGATCCGCAACAGCATTCCCGTGAATTATTTTGTACAGGTCGGACGACAGGCCTATCAGGACCACGCGACCCGGGTGGGCGGTGAAGAACGGGCGCTCTATCGCGCGCTGGCGGCGCAGTACGTCTCGGTGCTGGATATTCTGCTCACGATGCGCGAAGAAGGCGCCGAAGGCCCGTGCCTCGATGGTCTTAACGCCTACCAGTTATGGCGGGAAGCGGGTAGCCACCAGGGCTGGCGGGTATTGCGACAACTTACCCCGTCGCTACCGGCTAACTCTACGCAGGCACTGCACTAAATCCGCCGCCGGGGCGCCCGCCTAGTCGGCGGTAGCCGGGGGCGGGGCTTTCTCTTTCACTTTTACCAAGTCGGCAAAACTGCGCTTTAGCGTGCGGGCCTTGTAGTCGGCCAACTGGTAGACCCACAGGCGGGTGCGCTCATGAAGCGTCTCCACTTCCTTCGCCACATTCGGCGCGTCAGCGCCAGCGGGCTTGGCGTTGGCGGCCTCGCCCTCAGCCGGCTTGGCCGGCACTGCCTGCGCCGCCACCGGATGATGCGCGAAGCGAATCGCCACCAGGCTGCGGCCTTCAAGCGCATAGCTCTCCAGCGTCGCAGTAAGCCCATCAAAGGTTTCCAGCGTGGCCGTGCGTTCGGGCTTCAATCCCGCCACCACTTTGGCGCTGGCGACGTCCTCAAAGCGCAGGTCGAGCAACAGCCCACCGACGTTGGAGACGAGCGCCGCCGATTTTGCCTCTTTGTCTTTTGGGACATTCTGCAGGGTGAATAACTGATCCTTGCGGTCAGCTTTGGTCACGACCACCGGCGGCTCGCCGTTGCCCTGCAAGCTGACCTGCCGCACGCGATCGACCGGGATATTCGCAATGGCGGTATCCAGCCACTCGTTGCGTTTCAACTTCACGCCAAGTTCGCCTTCAACCAGCAAGGCCGACGCCTCGCCCACGCGACGCACATAGTGCCCTGGCGATTCGTTGCCGCTGGGTTTGCGTGCTTTGCCGACGATGAGAGCCGCCAGATTTTGCTCCGACTTGCCACTTACACTGACCCGCAGCCCGCTCGCCTTTGGCAGGTCGAGTTCTTCCACGCCGAGCGTTGGGTATTGGTCAGGCTTGGCGGTTTTTTCTTCGCGAATCTTGAGGGCCGCCAATTGCATCAAGAGTTCTCTGACGGGCGTTGCCTGAACCGGAAAGCCATCGCGATCGGCCATGCCCCAGCCCTCGCCCTGACGCGCAATCCGGAACTGACCCGCCGCATTCGCGAGCTCGATGCTTTGCACGTCGTTGATCGACTCCAGCAGGCTCGGGTAGAGCAAGGCCGATTCGACGTGCAGGGTTGGCGCCTTGCTGCGACTGACCTGATAGGCCCCAAATACAAGACCGCAAGTCAGCGCAATAAACAGCAGGTTCTTCGTTTTCATAGGCCTATCCCTCAGGCCGAACGACGTTGGCGAACAACGCTGGCGCCAAAGGCCAGAAGCGCCACCAGCAGCGGGACCAGGCCGATGTTGATGGCCTTCAGCCAGCTGCCCAGTTGTTCAATGTTGCGACCAAGTTCGTGCTGGACGGTGCGCAGTTCCTTGCGGGTCGCGAGCTGTTCCTTGCGGAACATCTCCATTTCCTTGCGCTGCTCCGGCGACAACAGCGACTCACCGCCGCTGTCGGGACGCTGGCGGAGTTCTTTCAATTTGGCCTCCGTGTCCTTGAGCTTGGCCTGCAGTGCCTTTTCGCGCTCCCGGAACTGCCCCTCGGCGTCGCGCTTGATGCGCTCGACCACTTCAAACGGGCGCGCGTACACGCCCCGGCTCCGCAGGCTGATCAGGTCGTCATTGCCGCCCAGATTGTCCACGGCGTTGATCAGGAAATCGGCATTGTTGGCGAAGGGGTTTGGCACCTGCATCCCGAGGAATCGCTCCATCCGGACCCAGAAGCGGTCGGCCAGCAGGTCGGTGTCGGCCACCACGATCACATTGATCCCGTCTTTGGCTTCCTTAAGCTGCGGCGCTTGCTCGCCCGCCTTGGGGCTCTCCGCAGCGTCTGCTGCGGGCGCCGGCGGGCCGTCCGGGAAAGCCGTACTGGCTGGCCCACTAACCCGCGCCGCCACAGCCAAGTGGCTGCGGTCGGCCTTGAACCCTTCGTGCAAGGCATTAGGGTCGCGGATTACGACAATCGCCTCACGATCGAGCAAGCCGCTCTTTGGGCCAGTGCGCAGCAGCGGCACAAATGTAGTCTTCGCATCCTTGGCGGGTTCGAGTAAGCCCGCAGAACCCACGTTCACACCCTGCAAATGGTTGGTGATGAAATCGTCGTGATTGATGCGCTCGCCGTGGAGCATCAGCCAAGGCAGGTACTGCACCTCGCTAGGGCCGCGCTCGCTGTTGAAGTTGACCCGCACGGCCGCCTCAGGGTCCGCGACTACCTTGTCGCTGCTGAAGCTGATGCCCCAGGCCGCAAGCAGTGGCGCAAGCGTGGAGTCGGTCTTGGGCATGGCCATGGGGTTACGCGGGTCGGGTTCCGGTCGATCCTCTTCGGCTAGTGGGTCGACGAACACCAGCGCCTTGCCGCCCCGAAGCACAAACTGGTCGATGGCATACAGCGTCTGCTGTGGCAGATCTTTTGGGTGAACCAGGAGCAGGGTGTCGATGTCGGCGTCGATTGCAGCCAGGTCGCGGGGCAAAGTCTTCAGGTCGAAGAACTCCTGCAGCATGTGAATGCTGGTCCAGGCCGGCGCCGGGTTGCCGCGTTCATCAGGTTTGCCGCCCATCACGGGTAAATCGGCGATCACGCCAACGGAGCGCTTTTTGGGATTCGCCAAGGCATAAATCAGCTTGGTGATTTCGTATTCCAGCGCGTCAGCCCGGTCCGGGTTAAGGAAGGCGATGGGCGCTTCCTTGTCGGTCATGTTGGTGCCCACGAGGCCGAGATAGCCCACCTCGCCGGTGGCGTTAATGGGCAACTGCTCGATGCCGTACCCGACCGCCTGGTCTTCGGCATCAGAGAAAGGCTCCGGCTCAATAACCTGCAGCACCAGCTTGCCGTTGGCCGCAGCCACATATTCCTGCAACAGGTCGCGCACGCGCTTGCCGTAGGTCTGGAACTCTGGAGTGGAAGCGAACTGTCGCGCTGAGTAGTAAAAGCGCAGAGTGATCGGATCTTCCAGATTTTTGAGGATGTTCCGGCTGCCTTCGGACAGCGTGTAGAGGCGGTTCTCGGTCAGGTCGAGTCGCTGTGAGGTCAACACGCCGTTGGTCACGATGTTCAGCGATACGAACAGCACGACTGCGACAAGGAGGCTGCTGAGGGTCTGGGTTCTGGTCGTCATGGGGGTCGTCTCCGGTTCGCTCAGTGGCCCTTGCTGTGTTCAATCGCCAGCATGTTGGCGTACAGCCAGAGCGCAATCAGGGTTGCGAAAAAGATGACGTCGCGCAGGTCTATGACGCCTTTCTGGATTGAATTGAAATGCGTCAGGAAGCTGAAGGAGCCAATGGCTTCGACGACTGCCTGCGGCGCCCAGCCGCTGAAGAAATCGAGCACCAGCGGGAAGCCGCTCAGGTTGAAGGCGAAGCAGATCACAAAGGTGATCACAAACGCCACCACCTGGTTGCGGGTGAGCGCGGAAATGCAGGCGCCTATCGACAGGAATCCGCCGGCCATCAGCAGGCTGCCCACATAGCCAGCGGCGATGACGGTGTTATCCGGGTTCCCCAGATAGTTCACCGTCAACCACAGCGGAAAGGTCAGCCCCAGCGCGATGGCGGTGAAGGCCCACGCCGCCAGGAACTTGCCGATCACCGCGTCTGCCAGCGAGACCGGCAAGGTCATCAGCAGTTCCAACGTGCCGCTCTTGCGCTCCTCTGACCACAAGCGCATCGAGATCGCCGGAATCAGCAACATATAGAGCCAGGGGTGATAGCGGAAAAAGGGCTCGAGGTCCGCCTGACTACGCTCGTAGAAAGAGCCGATGTAGAACGTGAACAGTCCCGTCAGAAACAGGAAAATCACGATAAATACGTAGGCGACCGGGGTGGCGAAATAGCCCCGGAACTCCCGTTTGAAAATGGTCAGCATGCGGTTCATGAGTGGGTGACCTCCCCCGGCGCCCGCGCGACGGTGGTGATGGTGCGGAAGACTTCGTCCAGATGACCGGGTTCAACGAAAAGTTCGGAGAAGGCCCAGTCGCCTGCGCGCAGCGCGCCGTGGACCACATCGAAGATTGGGTTGCCGGTGCGTGACAGCGCGGTCAGGCGTTGGCGGGCGCCCAGAGTTTCGCCGGGTTCGATTCGCAAAATGTCCGGCAATCCGCCCAGACGTTCGGTCACCGCAGCGGCATCGCTGGCCGGCACGTTCATCGTCACGGCATTGTGGCGGGCTGACCGCGCCTGAAGCTCTGCCGGGGTTCCGAGAAACAGCAGCTGGCCCCGCGCAATGATTGCGGCGCGGGTACACACGGCGTCGACTTCTTCGAGAATGTGGGTCGAGATAATGATGGCCTTGTTCGGCGCCATCTCCCTGATCAGGGCGCGAACCTCGTGCTTCTGGTTAGGATCCAGCCCGTCGGTCGGTTCGTCGAGGATGAGCACTTCCGGGTCGTGCAAGATCGCCTGAGCCAGACCAACGCGGCGCTTAAAGCCTTTAGAAAGGGTCTCGATACTCTGGTTAAGCACGCCGCCCAAATTGATCTTCTCGACGACCTCGCGGATGCGGGCCGTTTTCCCGGCGCCTCTGAGGCCGCGGATATCAGCAATGAAATCGAGGAACTGGGCGGGCGTCATCTCGCCATAGGCCGGCGCGCCCTCGGGCAGATAGCCAATTTTTTCCTTGGCGGCGAGCGGTGCTGTCCCCACGTCGTGCCCGCAGACGCTTACCGAACCGCTGCTGGGGCCGATGAAACCGGTGATCATTTTCATCGTGGTGGATTTGCCGGCGCCGTTTGGCCCCAGAAAGCCCAGCACCTCGCCCCGCCGTATATTCAAGGAGACGCCGTTCACGGCATGTAGCGAGCCGAAACTCTTATGCAGATCCCTGACTTCGATCAGGTTTTCCATAGCGCAGTTTCCTGAAACACGATTTGAGTAGCGCGCCGCCCGGGTCAAAAAAGCCCATGGCGAGCAGCGCGTGGTGGGGCAAGTCGCCGCGAACGCGGCGCGGCCAGCGAAGGCGCGCCACTGTTCCACAGGCCCCCGATCCCGTCAACGCTGTCACAGACCGGGCTGGCTGATGAAAGTTTCCGCGCGTAAATGGCCGGAAGGCTTGGGCCCCACGCGAGGTTCGGATTATTCTGCCGCCCCGTCTGGCCACAGTCGCGCCAGGAGATCGCTATGCAATTCGCTGAGGATTACGACGTTATTGTGGTGGGCGGTGGTCACGCTGGCACCGAGGCCGCGCTGGCCAGCGCGCGGATGGGGGCACGGACGCTTCTGCTCACGCATAGCATCGAGACCTTGGGTGCGATGTCGTGCAATCCGGCGATCGGTGGCATCGGCAAAGGGCATCTGGTGCGAGAAATCGACGCCATGGGCGGCATCATGGCGCGGGCAGCCGACCATTGCGGGATCCACTTCCGCCGCCTGAATGCCAGCAAAGGGCCCGCAGTGCGCGCCACCCGTGCCCAGATCGACCGCGCGCTGTATCGCGCTTTTATCCGGCAAACGCTGGAAAACCAGCCCTCGCTCGACCTCTTCCAGCAGGGGGTCGACGGGCTGCTGATGGACGGCGGACGGGTTGCTGGCGTGGTGACTCAATTGGGGCTGCAGTTTCGCGCCCAGGTGGTGATTCTGACGGTAGGCACCTTCCTGGCCGGGCTGGTACACGTGGGTGAAGCCCAGTATCAGGCTGGACGCGCGGGCGATCCGCCTGCCAATACGCTGGCCCGCAACCTGCGCCAACTCGACCTCCCGGTGGGGCGTTTGAAGACCGGCACGCCACCTCGCATCGACGGCCGGACGATCGACTACCGCCAACTCGAGCGTCAGGCGGGTGATGACCCGGTGCCGGTATTTTCTTTCATGGGGCACGCCAGCCAGCACCCTGCGCAAACCGTCTGCCATATCACGCATACCAGCGAGCGCACGCATCAGATCATTCGGGAGGCGATTCATCGCTCGCCGATGTACAACGGGCAGATTGAAAGCACCGGGCCGCGCTACTGTCCGTCGATCGAAGACAAGGTCATGCGCTTTGCAGAGCGCGAGGCGCACCAAATCTTCATCGAACCCGAGGGACTCAACACCCCGGAAATCTACCCCAACGGGATCTCGACCAGCCTGCCCTTCGATGTGCAATACGCGGTGGTGCGTTCCATCGCAGGCTTCGAAAACGCCCGCATCACCCGACCCGGCTATGCCATTGAGTACGACTACTTCGACCCGCGTGGGGTCGAGCCGTGGCTTGAGACCAAAACCCTGCCTAACCTGTTTCTTGCCGGTCAGATCAACGGCACCACGGGTTACGAAGAAGCCGCGGCGCAAGGCCTCATTGCCGGACTCAACGCTGCGCTACGGGTTGCCGGGAAGGCGCCATGGTATCCGCGTCGTGACGAGGCTTACCTTGGCGTGCTGGTCGATGACTTGGTCACCCGGGGCACCACCGAGCCCTACCGGATGTTCACTAGCCGCGCCGAGTACCGCTTGATGTTGCGCGAGGACAATGCCGACCTGCGCCTGACGCCGGTCGCCCGTATGCTGGGTCTGGTCGACGACGAGCGTTGGGCCGTGTTTGAACGTAAGCAGCGCAGCTTCGAAGAAGAGCGTGCCCGCTTGAACGCGCATTGGATGTCCCCGGACCGGCTAGACCCCGAGGTGGCCACCGCAGTGCTGGGGCAGCCGCTGCGCAAGGAGCAAAATCTTGCAGATCTGCTGCGGCGGCCTGAAATCGACTACCCGCAATTGATGCGACTACCCGGCGCCGGCCCGGGTGTGGCGGACCTGGACGTTATCGAGCAACTGGAAATCGACGCCCGTTATAGTGGCTATCTTGCGCGTCAGCAGGATGAAATCGAGCGCACCCGCCGCCATGCGGAGGCCGAGGTGCCCACCGATTTTGATTACCGCAGCGTTCGCGGGCTGTCTAACGAAGTCGTGGCCAAACTGTGCGCGCACCAGCCTCGAACACTGGGGCAGGCGGCCAGGATTTCTGGCGTCACGCCCGCGGCGGTCTCGCTGTTGCTCGTCTATCTCAAACGTCACACCGCATCGCAGGCGCGCGCTTGAGCGAGACCGACGCGCGCGGCTTGCGCGCGGCCTTGCGGGAAGCAGCCACGGTCCTCGGCGTCTCCCTGACCGAGACGCAGCTTGAAAAGCTGGCGTGCTATGCCGGGCTGGTGGTGCGTTGGAACAAGTTCGCCAACCTGACCGGCGCCCGTGACGAACTGGCCTTCGCTCACAAGTTCATCGCGGATGCCTTGGCCGTGGCGCGCTTCGTGCGCGGCCCAATGGTGGCCGATTTGGGCAGTGGTTCGGGCTTGCCCGGCATCGTTCTGGCGATCCTCGAACCCGCCTGGCAGCTGGTGCTGGTCGAGGCTCGCTCGCGCCGCGCGCGGTTTCTGTCTCAGGTCCGGATTGAACTGGCGCTCGACAACGTGCAGGTGGCCGCCACGCGGATCGAGCACTGGCAGCCGTCGCAACTGCCGGACACCATCGTCTGTCAGGCAGTGGGGACGCTGTCGCTGATTTTGTCGTTGACCGCCCATCTTCACGGCCCTGACACCCGGGTACTGGCCCTCAAAGGCCAATTCCCGGGCGACGAATTGGCCGAGCTTGGTGAACGCGCGGCAGCGTGCGAGGTGCGTGAACTTGCGGTCCCGGGCTGGGCCCAGCGGCATCTCGTCACGATCGATTGTGGGCGCCTTGCGCCGGCGGTCTGATTTGCGGCCAGCGCGAGGCTTTGTGCAATAATCCAGCCACACCCCGACCGCTCCACCGGCCCCGCGCGGTACCTCCCCAACTTCGGCACATCCAATGGCGACAGTTTTCGCAATCGCTAACCAAAAAGGTGGCGTCGGCAAGACCACCACGAGCGTTAATCTGGCCGCCTCGCTGGCGGCTACGCGCCGACGCGTCCTCTTGCTTGATCTTGACCCGCAGGGCAACGCGACTATGGGCAGCGGCGTCGACAAGCGTACCTTGGAGCGCTCGAGTTACGACGTCCTGATGGGGCAGAGCACGCTGTCAGAGGCGCTCGTTAAACCCACCGAGTCCGGCTACGACCTGCTGCCAGCGAATGGGGATCTGACCGGGGCAGAAGTGGGTTTGCTGGAGGAGCTCGGGCGCGAGTTACGCTTGAAAAACGCACTGGCGACGGTGCGCGATCAGTACGATTTCATCATCATCGATTGTCCTCCCGCGCTCAGCATGCTGACCGTCAATTCGCTGGTTGCCGCTGATGCGGTCATCGTGCCAACGCAGTGCGAGTACTACGCGCTGGAAGGCATTTCCGCGCTGCTGCAAACGATCGAAAAGATTCGCAAATTTCTCAATCCGACCCTGCACGTGGACGGCTTCCTGCGCACAATGTTCGACCCGCGCAACAACTTGGCGAATCAGGTGTCGCAGCAACTGCTTCAGCACTTCGGCGACAAGGTTTACCGCTCCATCATCCCGCGCAATGTGCGACTTGCCGAAGCGCCCAGCCACGGGCTGCCCGCGTTGCGCTATGACAAATCTTCAGCCGGGGCAGTGGCTTATCTGGCGCTCGCGGGCGAATTGCTCCGGCGAGAAGAAGCCGCCCGGGGCGCGAACACTGCCTCAGGAGGCCTTGCGTGACGAAAAAAAGAGCCTTGGGCCGAGGCCTTGATGCACTCCTCGGTGTCGGCGCGAACGGTCGCGAGGACGAGCCGTCGCTTGCTGCGGGCGACCAGTTAAAAAGCATTCCCGTCGACCTGATCCAACGGGGGCGCTATCAGCCCAGACTGGACATCAAGCCGGAAGCGCTCGTCGATCTGGCGGCCTCGATCAAGGCTCAGGGCGTCGTGCAACCGGTCGTCGTCCGCGCCCTGCCGGGCGGCGGGCGATATGAATTGATCGCCGGCGAACGCCGCTGGCGCGCGGCCCAACTGGCGGGGCTCGCCGAGCTGCCGGCGGTGATCAAGGACATTCCCGACCGTGCGGTGATGAGCATCGCGATCATCGAAAACATCCAGCGCGAACAACTGAATCCCGTCGAGGAGGCGCTGGCGCTGCAACGCCTCATCCGGGAATTCGAGATGACGCACCAGGAAATCGCGGAGGCCATCGGCCGCTCGCGCGCGGCGGTGTCGAACCTGCTCCGCTTGCTCGAACTGGCGCCGCGCCCCCGCGAATTGCTGGAGTCGGGGGCGCTGCAAATGGGCCACGCGCGGGCCTTGTTGGCGCTTTCCCCGGAACTGCAATCCGAATTGGCCGAGCGCGTGGTGGCCGATGATCTGTCCGTGCGGGCAACCGAAAAGCTGGTGCGGAGCAGCCAGAAGGTGCAGGACCCCCCGAGGACGCCGGCGCGTCCCGATCCCAACGTCGCGCAACTCGAGGGGCAATTGTCGGAGCGACTGGGCGCTGCGGTGGTCATTCAGCAAGGCAACAAGGGCGCCGGGAAGCTGGTGATCAGTTATTCATCGCTGGACGAATTGGACGGCATCGTCGCGCACATCAAATGAGTGCGAGTGGCCTGTCCCGAACTGCGGAAAAGCCCGAAGTTTTCAATTGACTCCCGTCGTACAAGCTTCTTACAATGCGCCGGCTTTACGGGATGTTGCATAGCGGAAACGCGCACCTTCGGGGTCAGGCCGAATGAGTCGAAGGGCTTGGGCAGCAGCCGTAATCGGCACGTTGAAGATTCAAATTCTGGTGATCGGTGCGCTGAGCACCGCCTTCTGGGCAGTGGCAGGAACGCATTACGCGATAGCCTGCGCGGCAAGCGGGGCGGCGGTTTGCATTCCCCACTTCGTCACCGGGCTTGTGCTCTGGATGCGGACGGCGCTAACCGGACACCTGAGCGCTGCGACCCTTCTGGGCAGCGAAGGCATGAAACTTCTTCTGATTATTGCGGCGCTATATGGCGCACGCCGGTGGCTGGGCCCCGATATGATGTGGCCCGGCTTTATCGCCGGCTTGATTGGCGCGCTGATGGCGCAATGGCTGTCGCTCTGGGTTTCCCGCAACAGCTGAATGCCTGTCCGAGACAGGCCTGATAACTGAAACGCGACTGGCGAAATATGGCATCGGAACACGCAGAACACGTCCTGACTCCAACGAGCTACATCAGCCACCACCTGTCGTTCATGACGCATCCGGTTGGCGATACGCCGTTCATGAGCGTCAATGTCGACTCGGTCGTGATGTCGGTACTGTTGGGCATCATCGGTTGCGGATTTATGTGGCTTGCCGGCCGTGGCGCAACGGCATCTGTCCCGGGCAAGCGGCAGGCGCTCGTCGAACTCGCACTTGAGTTCGTCAACGACCAAGTTAAGAGCATCTTTCACGGCAATATCAGCTTTGTGGCCCCGCTGGCGCTCACGGTGTTCGTGTGGGTGTTGCTCATGAACTCGATGGATTTCCTGCCGGTTGACCTGTCGGCGTGGGTCTACAAAAACGTATTTGGCCTGGAAAACTGGCGTCAGGTCCCGACGGCGGACATCAACACCACCTTTGCGCTCTCGCTTTCCGTCTGGCTCCTCATGATTTTCTACAGCGTGAAGGCCAAGGGCCTCGGCGGCTGGGTTCATGAACTGACCTGCTCGCCATTCGGCAGCAACCCGGTGCTGTGGATCCCCAACTTCCTGTTCAATCTGGTGGAGTACATCTCCAAGCCGCTGTCGCACAGCCTCCGGCTCTACGGCAACATGTACGCCGGTGAAATTATCTTCCTGCTGCTGGGCCTGTGGGCCGCAACAGGCCCGTCCGGAACCTTCTTCGGCGCCATCCTGTCTGGAGGATGGGCTGTATTTCATATCCTAATCGTTGCGCTGCAGGCCTATATCTTCATGATGCTAACCATCGTGTATATGGCAATGGCGCACGAAAGCCACTGAGTAATCTCTCTTTTAACCCCGTTTTTTTGCCAGCTTTTTAGAAAGGAAACATCATGGAAACCTTGCAGGCTCTCGCCCAAATCCAGTCCTTCACCGCCATCGGCATCGGCCTCATCATCGGCTTGGGCGCGCTTGGCGCCTGTATCGGTGTGGCGATCATGTGCTCCAGCTTCCTGGAAGGCGCCGCCCGCCAACCGGAACTGATGCCGCAACTGCAGGCGAAAGTGTTCCTGCTCCTCGGTCTGATCGACGCGTCCTTCATTATCGGCGTGGGTCTGGCCATGCTGTTCGCGTTCGGCAATCCGCTTACCGCTGCCGTGCTTCAGGCTGCCGCGAAGTAAGCAGCATATCGGCGTCCACTTGGGCCATCGGGAAGCGTCAAGATGAACATCAACCTAACTCTTATCGCGCAAGGCGTCTGGTTCTTCGCCTTCGTCTGGTTCACCTCGCGATTCGTATGGCCCCCGCTGATGCGGGCCATCGAAGAGCGCCAGAAGAAGATCGCAGACGGACTTGCGGCCGCCGAAAAAGGCCAGCTGGAACTGGTCAGCGCCAAGGGCCGGGTGGATGAACTGATCGACGGCGCCAAACGCCAGAGCCAGGACCTCGTGCAGAGCGCACAGAAGCGCGCAGACGAAATGGTCGAGGCCGCGAAAGTGACCGCGCAAGCCGAAGGCGAGCGCCAACTGGCCGCGGCCCGCGCAGGCATCGAGCAGGAAATCCGCCAGGCGCGGGAAACCCTGCGCGAGCAGGTGGCCGAACTCGCGCTAGCGGGCGCCGAGCAAATTCTGATGCGTGAAATCGATGCGACCAAGCATCAGGACGTCCTCGACAAGCTGGGAGCCCGGCTCTAGGCCCGCGAGAACGACATGCAAGAAAACCTCACTATCGCCCGTCCTTACGCCCAGGCGGCGTTCGACGTCGCGCAGGGAAGCAACGCGGTGGCCGATTGGGAGCGGGCATTGCGCCTGCTGGCCGTAATCGTTGCAGACAACGACATGCGGCGCGTCATCAACTCACCCGGGCTGACCAAAAGCCGCATCGCTGAGTTAGTGGTCGCTGTCAGTGAATCTGCAGGACTTGTCCTCGGGGCGCAGGTGAAGAAGTTCATCAGCGTGTTGCTGGACGCCGGCCGCCTTTCGCTCATGCCTGAAATTGCGCAGGGTTTCGCCGCACACCACGCGAATGTAGACCGGGTGGCCGAAGTCGAAGTGACCTCCGCTTTTCCGCTGGACGAGGCCACGCGCAACCGGATTACGAGCGCCATGCAGGCCCGGCTCGGCAAGGAAGTGCGACTCTCAGTAGCGATTGACAGCGCACTTATCGGTGGCGCCAAGGTGAAAGTCGGGGACGTGGTCTTCGATGCATCGCTGCGCGGCGGCCTCAGCCAACTGGCTAACGTATTCAATATCAAGTGACCTCCGAGCGTATCCGTTGCGATACCGCGCGGACGCTTGAACAGACGAGGATGACCCATGCAAATCAGCGCGACTGAAATCAGCGAACTCATCAAGAAAAAGATCCAGGAATTTGACATCGTCACCGAGGCCCGCACCGAGGGCACGGTGGTCAGCCTGACCGACGGCATCGCGCGCTTGCACGGCTTGTCCGATGTGATGTCGGGCGAAATGATCGAGTTCCCCGGCAACACTTTTGGTCTGGCGCTGAACCTGGAACAGGATTCGGTGGGCGCCGTGATCATGGGTGAATACCAGCACATCAAAGAAGGCGACACGGTTCGCTGCACCAAGCGCATTCTTGAGGTGCCGGTGGGCGATGCACTGCTCGGCCGCGTCGTCAACGCGCTGGGCCAACCCATCGACGGCAAGGGCGATCTGGGCACAAGCCTCACATCACCCATCGAAAAAATCGCGCCCGGCGTGATTTGGCGTAAGTCGGTGTCGCAACCGGTGCAGACAGGCCTCAAGTCGATCGACGCGATGGTGCCGGTTGGTCGCGGCCAGCGCGAACTCATCATCGGTGATCGCCAGACCGGCAAGACTGCGGTCGCCATCGACACCATCATCAACCAGAAGGGCACGGGCATTAAGTGCATCTACGTCGCCATTGGTCAGAAGGCGTCGTCGATCAACACCGTGATCCGCAAGCTGGAAGAGCACGATGCCATGGCCCACACCATCGTGGTGGCGGCGACGGCGTCGGAATCGGCGGCCATGCAGTACATCGCCCCGTATTCGGGGTGCGCGATGGGCGAATACTTCCGAGATAACGGCGAAGACGCGCTGATTATTTACGACGATTTGACCAAGCAGGCATGGGCTTACCGTCAGGTCTCGCTGCTCCTGCGGCGCCCGCCTGGTCGCGAAGCCTATCCGGGCGACGTGTTCTACCTGCATTCCCGCCTGCTCGAGCGCGCCGCGCGTGTCAACGAAGATTACGTCGCGAAAGAAACCAACGGCCGCGTCACTGGCAAGACGGGATCGTTGACGGCACTCCCGATCATCGAGACTCAGGCGGGTGACGTGTCCGCCTTCGTGCCGACCAACGTGATTTCCATCACCGACGGCCAGATCTATCTGGAGACGAATCTCTTCAACTCCGGCTTCCGTCCCGCCATCAACGCCGGTTTGTCGGTGTCCCGAGTCGGTGGCGCCGCCCAGACCAAGATCATCAAGAAGCTTGGTGGTGGTGTCCGTCTGGCGCTCGCCCAGTACCGCGAACTGGCTGCGTTCGCGCAGTTCGCCTCCGACCTTGATGAAGCCACGCGCAAGCAGCTCGATCGCGGTCAGCGCGTGATGGAGTTGATGAAGCAGAAGCAGTACTCCCCGCTTTCGGTGGCTGATATGGCGGTGTCGCTGTTCGCGGTCGACCGCGGCTATCTGGATGACGTCGAAGTGAAGAAAGTCGGTGCCTTTGAAAACGCACTGCATGGCTACATGAAGTCGGCCCGCGCCGCGCTGCTGAATACCATCAACGAGACGGGTGACTTCAGCGACGCGATTGAGGCTGAGCTGAAAGACGCCATCACGACTTTCAAGCAGACGCAGACCTGGTAGCAGGCAGCAGGGAACCCTCGCAATGGCCGTCGGCAAAGAAATCAGAGTCAAGATCGCTAGCGTGCAAAACACGCAAAAGATCACGCGTGCGATGGAGATGGTGGCAACCAGCAAAATGCGCAAGGCGCAGGAGCGGATGCGCGCAGCCCGTCCCTATGCCGACCGTATGCGCAACGTGATCTCCCATGTGGCTGGCGCCAACTCCGAATACCGCCATCCGTTTCTGGTCGCTCGGCCGGTCAAGCGCGTCGGCATCATCGTGGTGTCGACCGACCGCGGGTTGTGCGGCGGCCTGAATTCAAACTTGTTCCGAATGCTGATCCAGCATCTGAAGCGCTGGCAGGCCGAAAATATCGAATTTGAGGTTTGCACGATTGGCCGTAAGGCGCTGCAATTCTTTCAGCGCGTTGGCGGCAAGGTCACCGGACAGGCCAGCAAGATTGGCGACGCGCCCCACCTTGAGCAATTGCTCGGGCCCGTGAAAATCATGATTGACGCCTATCTGGAAGGACGCGTCGACCAGATATTCATCGCGTCGAACGATTTCGTGAACTCGATGACGCAGAAGCCGGAACTCGAGCAGCTGGTACCGCTCAAGCCGGCCGCTGACGCGGGCCTGGCGCAGTACTGGGACTACCTCTATGAGCCGGATGCCACGGAAGTGCTGAACCAGTTGCTGGTTCGCTACGTGGAATCGCTGGTGTATCAGCGGGTCGTCGAAAACATCGCCTGCGAGCAGGCGGCCCGAATGGTCGCCATGAAGAGCGCATCCGACAACGCAGGCAAGCTCATTAAAGAGCTGCAGCTGATCTACAACAAGGCCCGTCAGGCCGCCATTACGCAGGAGCTTGCCGAAATTGTCGGCGGCGCCGCTGCGGTCTGACGACGGCCGGATACGAATCAAGACTTTTCTGAGGAACCAAAGCATGAGTGGCTCCATCTCTCAAATTATCGGCGCGGTTATCGACGTCAAGTTTCCTGCCGCGGAAGTCCCGAAAATCTACGACGCGCTGAAGTTGCAGGACGTACCCACGACGCTGGAAGTTCAGCAGCAGCTGGGCGACGGCGTGGTGCGGACCATCGCGCTGGGTTCTACCGACGGCTTGCGTCGCGGCATGGTGGTCGCGAATACCGGTGCGCCCATCACCGTGCCGGTCGGGCAGAAAACGCTCGGCCGCATCATGAACGTGCTCGGTGAGCCGATTGACGAAGCCGGCCCCATCGACACCAGCGAAACGATGTCGATCCATCGCGAAGCGCCGAAGTTCACCGACCTGTCCCCCGCCACCGAGCTCCTCGAGACCGGCATTAAGGTCATCGACCTTATCTGCCCCTTCGCGAAAGGCGGCAAGGTAGGTCTCTTCGGCGGCGCCGGCGTAGGCAAGACCGTGAACATGATGGAGTTGATCCGCAATATCGCGATCGAGCACAGCGGGTTCTCGGTGTTTGCCGGCGTTGGCGAACGTACCCGCGAAGGCAACGACTTCTACCACGAAATGAAAGACTCCAACGTGCTCGACAAAGTGTCGTTGGTGTATGGCCAGATGAACGAACCGCCGGGCAACCGCCTGCGCGTTGCGCTGACCGGTCTGACGCTGGCGGAAAAATTCCGCGACGAAGGCCGCGACGTGCTGCTCTTCGTGGACAATATCTATCGCTTCACGCTCGCCGGTACGGAAGTGTCCGCGCTGCTCGGTCGTATGCCGTCGGCTGTGGGTTATCAGCCGACGTTGGCAGAGGAAATGGGCAAGCTGCAGGAGCGAATCACGTCCACGCGCACGGGTTCGATTACCTCGATTCAGGCGGTCTACGTGCCCGCCGACGACTTGACCGACCCGTCGCCCGCGACCACCTTCGCGCACTTGGACGCAACCGTCGTGTTGTCTCGCCAGATTGCGGAACTTGGTATCTACCCGGCCGTGGACCCGCTGGACTCGACCAGTCGCCAGCTGGATCCGCTGGTGGTGGGTGCAGACCACTACGACACCGCCCGCGCGGTGCAGGGTACGCTGCAGCGCTACAAGGAGTTGCGCGACATCATCGCGATTCTGGGTATGGACGAACTCTCGGAAGAAGACAAACTCACCGTCTCCCGGGCGCGTAAAATCCAGCGCTTCCTGTCTCAGCCGTACTTCGTGGCCGAAGTGTTCACGGGCGCGAAGGGCCGTTACGTGCCGCTCAAGGAAACCATCCGCGGGTTCAAGGCGATCGTCGCCGGCGAGTACGACCACCTGCCCGAGCAGGCGTTCTACATGGTTGGCACCATTGAAGACGCGGTCGAAAAGGCCAAGACCCTTTAATTCAGGTACTAGAAGCCCATGAGCACGATCCACGTCGATATCGTCAGCGCCGAGCGGGAAATTTTTGCCGGCGAAGCCGAGATGCTGTTTGCCCCGGCGCGGCTTGGCGAAGTGGGCATCCTGCCTGGCCACGCGCCGTTGCTGACCCAGCTAAAACCTGGCGAAGTCCGGGTGCAGCTCAAGGGCGGCGAGCAGCAGGCGTTTTATATTTCCGGCGGGATGCTGGAAGTCCAGCCTAAAATTGTGACCGTGATATCAGACACTGCCGTGCGGGCGCACGATCTGGATGAGGCGGCCGTGCTCAAGGCGAAGCAAGAGGCCGAAGAGGCGCTTGCCAACAACACGGGCAAGCTGGATTTCACCAAAGCTCAGGCCGAACTGGCCGAACTTGCCGCGCAGCTGCAAACGATTCAGCGCCTCCGGCGCCGCGGCGGTTAACGCCCGGACTACCGTCCCGATCACGAAGTCGCCGGCTTAGAGGTCTTGATACGCGCGGCAGCCCACCAGGCTGACTGCGCAGACCAAGGTTTGGACCGAAGATGTCGTAGCCTGATTGCGCCCAAGCGCAGGGCCCAGACCCGGGGACACGCCGATGAACGCTACCATTTGCATATTGGCCGCCGGCAAAGGGACGCGCATGCGGTCCGCCTTGCCGAAGGTACTGCACCCTCTCGCCGGCAAACCGCTCATCAGTCACGTGCTGGACACCGCCAGCCAATTCAGCGACGACGCGCCGATTGTCGTTTTCGGTCATGCCGGCGATCTGCTGAAGACCACGCTACGCGACCGAAACATTCGCTGGGTCGAGCAGCGCGAACAACTGGGTACGGGCCACGCGATGGCGCAGGTGCTGCCGGCGCTCGATCCGCAACACCTCGCACTCATCTTGTTTGGCGACGTCCCGCTGATTTCTCAAGAAACCCTGCGCGCGCTGCTGCAAGCCGCTCAAGCAAGTGGTTTCGCCTTGCTGACTGCGGTATTGGCAGAGCCGACAGGCTACGGTCGGATCATCCGCGATGGAACCGGCAAGATTCTGAAGATCGTTGAGCACAAGGACGCGACCCCGGCCGAACGCACGGTGCAGGAAATCAACACCGGCATCATGGTCATCAAGGGCGAATATCTGCACCGCTGGTTGCCCCAACTGGCAAACACTAATGCGCAGGGTGAGTATTACCTGACGGATTGCGTCGAACGTGCGGTAGCGGAAAACATCAAGGTCGCCGGGGTGCTTGCCAATAACGAGGCCGAGATCACGGGCGTTAACGACCGCGTGCAGCTGGCCAGTCTCGAGCGTACCTATCAAAGGACGCAGGCCGAGGCGCTGATGCGGAGCGGGGTAAGTTTGGCTGACCCTGCCCGTATTGATGTGCGGGGAAGCCTCCGCTGCGATGCCGACAGCTTCATCGACGTGAATTGCGTCTTTGAGGGCGAGGTGAAGCTCGGGGAGGGCGTGCACATTGGCCCCAACTGCGTCATCCGGAACGCTGAGCTTTCAGCCGGGGTCGAGGTGCTGGCAAATTCGCTGATCGAGGGCGCGACAATTGGGCCAGGCGCCCGGATTGGACCTTTCGCGCGTATTCGTCCCGAGACCGTTCTGGACGCGGGTGTTCACGTCGGTAATTTCGTTGAAATCAAGAAATCTCATCTCGGTGAGCACTCGAAAGCCAATCATCTTGCCTACGTGGGCGACGCCGAGATCGGCCGGAATGTAAACGTTGGCGCCGGCACAATCACCTGCAACTATGACGGTGCGGCCAAGCATAAAACCGTGATTGAGGACGACGTCTTCATTGGGTCTGACACGCAACTGGTGGCGCCCGTTACGATTGGGCGCGGCGCGACGATCGGGGCAGGCACGACTGTGACGGACAATGTAGAGCCGGAGCGGCTTGTGATCAGTCGCGTGCGGCAAAAAAGTGTCGCGGGCTGGCAGCGTCCGCAGAAGAAAAAGCCCGACTAGTTTCCGGTCGTCGCCTGCTAGTCGTTATCGGCCCGGCGAGATCGGGCGCCGACCCCAAGCCTGATAAAAGGAAGCACGCATGACCCACGCAACAGCAGATCTCTATGACGCCCACGGTGATTCTCTGCGGATCATGGCGCCTATCTTTCGGGACTACGGGGGGCATCGCGCATTCTCCGGTCCCGTCGTGACGCTCAAGGCCTATGAGGACAATAGTCTGGTTCGGGCAACCCTCGAGGAGCCCGGTCTTGCGCGTGTGCTGGTGGTTGATGGTGGTGGCTCTCTCAGGTGTGCCCTGGTCGGCGACCAGTTGGCCGAGCTTGGGGTGAAAAATGGCTGGGCGGGTATTCTGATTTACGGGTGCGTGCGCGACAGCGCGGCCCTTGCCAACTTGCCCATCGGGATTAAGGCGATGGCAACCAATCCGCGTAAAAGCGTCAAGAAGGGTGAAGGGTCCCGCAACGCTGTGCTGCGGTTCGCTGAAGTCGTGGTGTACCCGGGGGATTATCTTTACGCGGACGGCGATGGCGTGGTCGTGGCCGAGCGCCCGCTGGACTAAGCGACGTGTCGGTAACTTTCAACGCTGCCTGCATTCAACTCTGCGCCGAAGAGCAGGTTGAAAAAAATATCGAGAAGGCCGTAAGCCTCACCCGCGCCGCCGCCGCTGACGGTGCTGATCTTGTCTGCCTGCCCGAAAATTTCTCGTGCCTTGAACCGCGTGATACCGACTACCTGACCCGCGGTTTCGACGAGCAAAACCATCCCGCGCTCACGATCTTCCCGGCGCTCGCTCAGGAACTGGGGCTGGTCATTGCGCTGGGGTCGCTGACTATTCAGCGTGGCGATGGGCGGGTCAGTAACCGCAGTTACGTGTTTGGACCCGACGCCACCTGTCTTGCCGTCTATAACAAGATCCATCTGTTTGACGTCGCGCTACGGGGCGGGGAGATGTATCGCGAATCGGCGACGGTAGCTCCGGGCGATGAGTTGGCCTGTGCACGTCTGCCCTGGGGAACCTTGGGTCTCAGCATTTGTTATGACGTCCGTTTTCCTCATCTCTACCGTGAGCTTGCCCAGCGTGGCGCCGATTTTCTGGCTATCCCTGCCGCCTTCACCGCCACCACGGGTGAAGCACATTGGCATGTCCTGGTGCGTGCGCGCGCGATTGAAAACGGCTGCTATGTGTTCGCCGCCGGACAGAGCGGACGTCGACATTGGGGGCGTAGGACCTATGGTCATTCTCTGATCGTTGATCCCTGGGGTAATGTGCTGGCAGACGGTGGAGAGGATGAAGGATTTATCCTTGCGCCGGTCGAGTTGGCAAAAGTGGCTGAGGCCCGTGCAATGATTCCTTCGCTGCAACACGATCGGCCGCTGCGTCAGGAGTTCAGTGCCGGTTAAGCCCTGAGGTTTGACCATAGCATCCGACGGAAACAAGAGACTGTCGCTGATGCTTAAAAGGTTTCAACCGCTTTACGTGTGTGTGCCGTTGCTGGTCGGCTTGGGCGTGAGTTTTGGCGCGGGCGCCGCGTCGCCCTCGCAAGAGGACGTAAAAGAAGCCACCGCGATCGAAGCAGACCGAGCTGCCGCAATTGCGCGGGAAAATACCGGTGGCCGCGTGCTTGATGTGCGCTTGCTCGCCGACGACAGCGGTCCCGCGTATGCGGTCAGAGTGCTGTTGGATCCGGGCCGCGTGCGAACCGTGCTGGTAGACGGGAACTCCGGCCAACTTCATTAGGAGAGCGTGCAGTGCGAGTGCTGGTCGTCGAGGATGAACCTACCCTGCGCGCGACCCTTGCCAGTCGGCTGCGCACTGCAGGCTACGCGGTAGATGAGGCGGGCAATGGCCGGGACGGGCTCTACGCCGGTAACGAATACCCCATCGACCTGGCAATTGTTGATCTAGGCTTGCCTGATATTCCGGGCACCGAGCTCATCAAGCGCTGGCGATCCGGTGAGCGCAGTTTCCCCATTCTGATCCTGACTGCCCGGAGTAGTTGGGAAGACAAAGTTGCTGGTCTCGAACTTGGCGCCGACGACTATCTGGTAAAGCCATTTCACACCGAAGAACTATTGGCCCGCGTGCGCGCACTGTTGCGGCGGGCCGCGGGCTGGGCCGAGCCCAAACTCAGATGCGGACCGTTTACGCTCGATACCTCCGCTAAAACCCTGCTGGCCGGCACCACCGGGATCGAAATCACGGCTTTCGAATACAAGGTGCTCGAATACCTGATGTTGCACGCGGGCAAGGTTGTCTCAAAGGCGGAAATCTCCGAGCACCTCTACGAGGAAGATGCCGACCGCGACAGCAACGTGCTGGAAGTCATCATTGGTCGACTGCGTCGGAAACTGGATCCGGACCGAACGCTTAATCCAGTCGAGACCGCCCGTGGCCAGGGTTACCGATTCCGCTTTACGCCCTCCCAAAACGACGCTGGCTAGGCGGCCGGCGCCATACCTCCATGCCACGTTCGCTTAATGCCCGCGTACTTCTGGCGGCGGGCCTCATGCTGGTCCTGTTTCTGGGCGTTGCGGGCTTCGCCATCGATTTGGTGTTTCGCGAAACCGCGATGGCCTCGGTGCAGGACCGGCTGAAGGCGCAGATCTTCATGTTGCTGAGCCTTGCGAATCTCGATGATCCCAACAGTCATCCCTTGCCCGAATCCTTACCGAATCCCTCCTTGGCGGTGCCCGATTCGGGCCACTATGCGCAAATCTTTGCGGCGGATGGCAGCCCTGTGTGGCGTTCCCGCTCAATGCTCGGCTTGGGGGTGAAGCAGCCGCCACGCACGCCAATTGGCGATTTCACCTTTGAATCGCAGGTCAGCTCGACCGAAGAGCCTTTGTTTTGCCTGAGTTACGCCGTGGAATGGGAGACTCGGGGAAAACCAGAGCCCGCCACGTATGAATTACAGGTTTGCGAGGCGCGGCGCGCCTACGACCAGCAGGTGCAGCGGTTTCAGCGCCAGCTGTGGACCTGGTTTGGCGCGCTCACCGGATTGATGCTGCTTGTCCAAACCCTGATTTTGCGATGGGGCTTGCGCCCGCTCAGGCAGGTGGCGATCGAAGTGCGGGCGATCGAAGCGGGGCGCCAGAGTGCAATCTCAGGACTCTATCCGCGCGAACTGCGCTCCCTGACGCGCAACCTGAATGCACTTATCAGCGCGCGCGATTTTCACGTTCAGCGCTATCGAAACGCGCTTGGGGATTTGGCACACAGCCTCAAAACGCCCTTGGCGGTGATTCGCGCCCAATTGGAGCAACTGGGGCTCGAAGGCGAGGCCGGTAAGACGCTGCAGGATCAGGTGGCACAAATCGACGATACGGTTCGCTATCAGTTGCAACGGGCCTCCACGGTAGGGCGGCACGCCTTCGCGCCGCCGCTTGATGCCACGCCCATTGTCGAGCGAATTGCGGGCTCGCTACGCAAGGTCTATCACGCGCGCGCCCTGACCATTACGTCCCATGCCGAGCCTGATTCGCAGTTCTATGGTGACCAAGGCGACCTGATGGAGGTTATTGGCAATCTGGCCGACAACGCCTGCAAATGGGCCCGAGGTGCTGTAAGCATCACCGTGCGGCCACTGCCAAGACGCTCGGGGCAGCATCGGGCGGCTTTAGAGGTGTCGGTGGTCGACGATGGTCCGGGCATGCCTGAGACGCTGGCCAAGGAGGTCTTGCGCCGTGGATTGAGGCTTGATGAATCTGCAGAGGGTCAGGGCATCGGCCTGTCGGTGGTGCGCGATGTGGTTGAAGTGGGCTACGGCGGGGTCATCCGGATCGAGTCCGCGCCAGGGCATACCCGGGTCACTGCGGTGTTTGAATTCGACTAGGCACTAGCGAGAGCAGCATCGTTTTCAACTGATATACTCCGCGCTCCCCACGAGCGAAACCCATGCCAGCATCAGACCCAATCAATCCGGCCGCGCCGATCGTGGCCAGCGGCTTGCGCAAGAACACCTATTCCAACGACGAACTGCTGGCCTGTGGCCGCGGCGAATTGTTTGGCCCCGGAAACGCCCAGTTGCCCTTGCCCCCGATGCTGATGTTCGATCGCATCGCTCACATCAGCGATCAGGGTGGTCGTTACGGGAAGGGTGAAATTGTCGCCGAACTCGATATCAGCCCAGATTTGTGGTTTTTCCAGTGCCATTTTGCCGGCGATCCCGTGATGCCAGGCTGCCTGGGATTGGACGCGATGTGGCAACTCATCGGCTTTTTTCTCGCATGGAAGGGCGGCTTGGGTCGGGGCCGCGCACTGGGCGGTAGCGAGATTCAGTTCTCTGGACAGGTCACGCCGGATAAGAAACTCGTGACCTACCGCATCGATTTGAAACGGGTGGTCCAGCGGGGTCTAGTGATGGGGATAGCCGACGCCGTAATGGAAGTGGACGGCGAAAAAATTTACGCCGGATCCAACTTACGCGTCGGCTTGTTCACTGAAATCTAGCGCAGCGCTAAACGCCCCCGAGTCGCGCGAAAGCCTTTCGGGCGGCGGCCAAAGTAGCTTCGACGATTTCAGCGGTATGAGCCGACGACACGAAGCCCGCTTCGAACGCCGATGGCGCCAGATAGACGCCATCTTCCAGCATGGCGTGGAAAAATTGTTTAAAGCGGGCGATATCGCAGGTCGAGACATCCTTGAAGGTTTCAACCTTCTGCGCCGCCGTAAAAAATAATCCGAACATGCCTGGGACATGGTTGGTGGTCAACGCAATGCCGGCATCCCGGGCCGCGGCCTCAAGACCGGCGGTAAGTTGCGCGGTGATCGCGGCAAGGCGGCTGTGGAAACCCGGCTCTGACACCAGTTCAAGCATGGCGAGACCGCTGGCCATGGCCAGCGGGCTGCCCGATAGGGTACCGGCCTGATATACCGGTCCGCTGGGGGCCAGCCGGGACATGATTTCCTCGCTGCCGGCGAAGGCGCCAACGGGCAGACCGCCCCCGATAATCTTGCCCAGCACCGTCAAGTCAGGTCGGATACCGTAAAGGCCTTGGGCGCCACCCGGGTGAACCCGGAAACCCGTCATCACTTCGTCCAGAATCAGCACGCTGCCATAGCGGGTGCAGAGCTCGCGTAGACCTTCGAGAAAACCCGGGCGCGGCAGGATGCAATTCATGTTGCCGGCGATCGGCTCTACGATGATCGCTGCCACCCGCTCCCCGTGCTCAGCCATCACCTGGCTCACCTGCTCGATATCGTTGTAATCAAGCGTAAGCGTAAGCTTGGCCAACTCAGCCGGTACACCGGGCGACGTCGGTACGCCGAGCGTGAGCGCGCCTGATCCTGCTTTGACTAGCAGCGAATCAGCGTGGCCGTGATAACAGCCTTCGAATTTGATGATCAGGTCTCGGCCGGTGTAGCCGCGCGCGAGCCGGATGGCGCTCATCGCTGCTTCCGTGCCAGAGCTCACCATTCTTACGCGCTCTGCCATCGGCATGAGGCTGCGTACTTTTTGGGCCAGATGCGATTCAACCGCGGTGGGGGTTCCAAAGCCAAGTCCATTTCCAAGCTGCTGGCGAATGGCGTCTAGCACTGCGGGGTGGGCGTGTCCTGCGATGGCCGGGCCCCAACTGCCGACATAGTCGATGTAGCGGTTGCCGTCTGCATCAAACAAATACGCGCCTTCCGCCCGCTCCATAAAAATGGGTGTGCCGCCGACGCCATTGAACGCGCGAACCGGTGAGTTAACACCGCCGGGGATGCAGGCTTTAGCCTCGTCAAAGAGGGCTTGGGAACGTTCAAACATGGCAAATTGCTCTGGTGTCAGGAAGTAAAGATCCGGGCGTACCGTGCGGCACTTTCTTCGATATCCGGTGCCGCAAATATGCCGTCGATCGCGGCGACGAAGTGGGCGCCGGCGTCGACGACCTGCTTCGCATTGTCCGGTGTGATGCCCCCTATCGCAACGATGGGACAGTGCAGCTCTTGCCGCGCCGCACGGAGCACGGCGTGCGGGCACTGGACGGCGGCAGGTTTAGTGCTCGAGGGAAAGACGCTGCCAAATGCCACATAGTCAACGCCGCTAGCCGCTGCTGTTCTCGCTGAAGCGAGTGAGTCGTAACAGGAAATACCAATCAGAAAGCGCCGGTCAGGGGCGCTGAGCAACTGTTGGTAATCACCATCTTCGCGTCCGAGATGCACGCCGTGAGCGCCGGTGATTAGCGCGAGCTGGATGTCGTCATTCACGATGAGGATTGCCCCGTGCTTTTCACAGAGCGGCAGCAAGTCCTCGATTTCACGGCGCGCCTCTTCAGGGGTGACGGTTTTTCGACGGTATTGCAGGACAACCGCGCCACCGCGCAAGGCCGACGCAGTAGCGCTCAGCAGTTCGCCTTTCCCATAGGGTCGGTCAGGAGTGATGGCGTAGAGCCCTTTCGCAGGCATAGATTTTCTCATGCAGGACTCACTCAAAAGGTCGACTGGGTAACAGTTGAACGCCGCCCGGCGCGATCGCGACCGAAAGCGCGCGCCATGTGTAGGCAAGGCCGTGAGCGACCGCGGTCGCGACAGGCTCGCCACGCGCGATGAAAGCGCTGATCGCAGAGGCCAGGGTGCAGCCAGACCCATGAAAAACCCCATCGATGCGTGGCCAGTGATATTCGGCAAATAAGGCGGTCTGGTGAAAGAGCCGGTGCGTGATGGTTTCCCCTGGCTCATCGGCCCCCTTGACCAGACACCACTCGCATGACAGCGAACGCGTCTCCCGCGGTGCGCCGGAAGCGTCTACCAGCCGGCGCAGTTCACGGAGGTTTGGCGTCACCAGCGTTGCCTGTGGAATCAGATGTTTGAGCAAACTGTGCGGCAGAGAGGAGGCCGCTAAGGGTCCACCGGCTGTCGCACCTAGTACCGGATCAAGAATCACCGGGGTGCAGGCGGGCAGTAATCCAAGGATGTCGACCACGGCTTCCAGACATTCTTCGTCGGGAATGAGCCCGATCTTGCAAGCGCTAGGTGCATTCATGTCGCTGAGAAGACACTCCGCCTGACTGAACAACATCGCCTTGGGCGTTGGCGTGACGGACCGGACTCCTTGGCTGTTTTGCGAGGTCAGGCAGGTCACGAGCGTAAAGGCCCGACAACCCAGCGCCGCCATGGTTTCAATATCAGCTTGGATACCGGCGCCGGAGGGGTCATGACCCGCGACGACCAGAACAGACGGGCTGTTTACGATAAGTGGGCGGATCCGTGCGTCCAAGTCGGTTTATCCTGCGTACCTTCTAGTGAATCAACGACGTGAACGTCATGAACCCTACGTACCGATATTTGTGCTTGATTTGCGGATTCATCTACGACGAGGCGTTGGGCTTGCCCGAGGAGGGCATTCCTCCGGGCACGCGCTTCGACGACCTGCCGCTCAACTGGTCATGCCCGGAATGTGGTGCAAGAAAAGCTGATTTCGAGCGCATAGAGGAATGATGCGTCTAAGCAGGCTTGAAGACCGCCAAGCACACGGCGCTTATCAGGATGAGGACCGGAAGTTCGTTTAGCCATCGGTAAAAGACGTGACTACGCCGGTTGGCATCGATCGCGAAGACCTTGACCAAGTGGCCGAGGTAAGCGTGAAACAGGACCAGCAACACCACAGCACATAGCTTTAGATGAAGCCATCCGGCCGCGAGGAAGGCGTCGCTCCCCATCATCCAAACCATGCCAAGGCCTAGACCTATAGTCAGGATCCCGCCTGGGGTTGTAATGCCTCGGTAGAGTTTGCGCTCCATGACTTTGAATCGCTCGATACTGACTAAATCACTGGCCTGAGCGTGATATACGAACAGGCGAGGCAAGTAGAACAACCCAGCGAACCAGGTCACCATTGAGATGATATGGAGCGATTTAAGCCAGAGATACATCAGAGTTACGCCTAGTTTCGGGGGCAATCTAACTATACGGGCTTCTTTGGTCTGATAGCCTCGCGCCAGCGCTTGTAATTGCACCGGAAATGACGCCATTCTTGCGCCGAAAATCAGGCGGTGGTGCTCGGGATGACACAAGGGTTCAGGCTTTCACAGCTGTTCGGCGGCAAAAAGAGACTCACCTCGCGGATTGAATCCTTGATTGGTCCGCAAACGACGGTCAAGGGTGATTTGGCTTTCGCCGGCGGCTTGCATGTCAACGGCCAGATTATCGGGCACGTGACAACGCCCGATGACGGTAGTCATATGCTCACGCTTGCCTCGCAGGGCACTATCGAAGGCGACGTAAGGGTTGCCAGAATTGTGCTTGACGGCACTGTCAAGGGCGATGTCTATGCAAGCGAGCACATAGAACTTGCCGCTAATGCCCGAGTCTACGGCGACGTGCATTACCGCCTAATCGAGATGGCGATGGGCGCTGAGGTCAATGGAAAACTGGTTCGGCTGGGCGACCCTAACCGGCCGCAGTTGGCTCTGGGGCATGACCCCATCAAGGCTGAACAGATAGACTCCGAGACGTAGCGCTATCAGTAAGCTTAGCAACGAGGAAAGAACGATGACTGCAAGTGAAGAATTCCCGCCTATTCTCAATTTCTCCGATGCGGCGGCGCTGAAGGTTAAAGAACTAATCGATGAAGAAGGCGACGCCTCTCTGATGCTTAGGGTCTTCATCTCCGGGGGCGGATGTTCGGGTTTTCAGTATGGCTTCACCTTCGATCAGGCAGAGGGGGATGGCGATACGGTGGTGGAGAATCAGGGCGTTAAACTGCTGATCGACCCAATGAGCATCCAATACTTGTCGGGTGCTGAAATTGACTACAGCGAGGGTCTAGAAGGTGCGCAATTTGTGATTCGTAATCCCAACGCGACCACCACCTGTGGCTGCGGCTCATCCTTCTCGGTCTAAGCCTTCAAACTTATCGCGGATGGTGGACGGCGCCTAAGACTAATTCTTGAGGCGCCCCGGTAACGGCGGGAATATTCGCCGGAACGTTGGCCAACCTACAAGCAGCCATCCAGGCAAAGGCGCAAGCCTCTACGGCGGCTGGCGGCAGGCCGAACTCCTCGGTGCCACAGATTTGTACCGCGGTAAGGTGGGAGCGCAGGCGCTCCATCAAAAACGAGTTCCTGCTTCCTCCACCGCAGACCGCAAGTTGCAGACATGCCGGCAATTCACGGGTCAATGCGGCCGCAACCGTTGCGGCTGTCAGTTCGGTCAGGGTCGCTTGCACGTCGGCGTCTGCAACACGCCGCCCACACCGCTCTATCTGCGCTAGCACCCAGTCAAGGTTGAAATAGTCGCGCCCCGAAGACTTCGGCCCAGTGCGCCTGAAGTACTCGTCGCTCAACATTGCTCGCAGAAGTTCAGCGTTAACGGTCCCTGATCGTCCCCAGCTACCGTCGCGGTCGTAATCGAGAGAAAGACAACGACTTACCCAAGTGTCGAGTAAGGTGTTGCCAGGGCCACAATCAAAGCCTAAGACATCACCTTTCGAGGAAAACAAGGTCAGGTTTGAGATGCCGCCCAAATTAAGCACCGCGTGCGCGGTTGTGCCCTGACGACCAAACGCAAACTTATGGAAGGCCGGTACCAGCGGCGCGCCCTGTCCGCCGGCCGCCACATCCTTGGCGCGGAAATCGGCCACAGTGGTGATGCCAGTCCGGAAGGCGATTACCGCCGCATCGCCCATCTGCATGCTGTATCTCGGACGAGCATCTGGTCGATGAAGAACCGTTTGACCATGACTGCCGATAGCGACGATTTCGTCTGCGCAAAATCCGGCACTCTCCAGCAAAGCAAGCGCCGCGGCGGCGAAAGCCTGGCCTATTTCCACGTGTAAGCGACCAATTTCCGAGAGCGGCGCCTGCTCAGTTTTTACTAAGGTCTCGAGCGCATCTCGCAGCTTGGGACTGTATGGTGACTCCAAAAAGCCCCGTAAGGCGAAAGTGCTGTCGCCGATCTCGACGAGAGCCGCATCGATTCCATCCATGCTGGTGCCTGACATCAATCCAATGTAGAGCCCTTTAATCATCTTTGGAGCATCGCCCTAGTTCGACGCCGAAGCCTCTCTTCGGGGATCTCGCGAGACAACAGAGGCGGCATTGTTTCCGTCTTTGCTATCGAGCGCGGCTAAGCGTTCAAACAGCGGATCAACCGTCTGTCTGAAACTTGCCAAATATTTTTTATCAAGCGGAATTGCACGCGGCAATTTAACCGTCAAAGGATCAACGTGGGCGCCGTTGATCCTGAACTCATAGTGGAGATGTGGGCCCGTAGCGAGCCCCGACATGCCGACGTAGCCAATCAATTGGCCTTGCTTGACTGTATCCCCACGTGAAACGCCGGAGGCGAATTTCATCAAATGACCGTAGAGCGTGGTGTAGCGCTCTCCATGTTTGAGGACTACCACATTGCCGTATCCGCTTTGTTGACCGGCAAAGTCTATGCGGCCATTTGCTACGGCCCGCACGGCGGTGCCCATCGGAGCAGCGTAATCAACACCCTTGTGGGCTCGGATCCGATTCAGCACCGGGTGCATGCGCGCCAGGTTGAACCGCGAACTGACTTTGGTGAAATTGAGTGGGGCGATTAAGAAGGCCTTTTTCATCGCCTCACCAGCCTGCGAAAAATAGCCCTCTGTGCCGTCCTTAGCCTTGAAGTAGAAGGCACGCAGATTTTTCTCACCATTCGAAAACTCGGCCGCAAGAATGCGGCCGTTGCCTACTTTGTGCCCGTCCCGAAAAATTTCCTCGAAGATAATTTTGAAACGGTCACCTTTTCGAATATCGCGAACGAAGTCCACATCCCAACCGAAGAGGTCGGCAAACGCGAGGATCGTTCCATCCGGTACGCCGGCGCGCTGCAAGTCTACGAACAGGGATCTGGTGATTACGCCTGACGAGGCCGCGTTGCGTATTTCGGGAGTCTGGGTCGCCACCGAGGCTTGAAGAGCCCCGTTGCGCCGCGCGACGCTTAATGTCCTGAAATCATCAATCTGATATTCGAACCGGCTAAAGACCGAATCAACGAAGGCGTAACGCAGTTTTGTGCCGACCCTGAGTGTTTTCAGGTTTTCTGACACTTCGGGTAGCGCAAGCATCTCGGCCAAATGCGCCGGAGGGATTTTCAAACGCGCGAAAATCTCCGCTAACGTATCGCCGCGCTTTATTTCGATTTCTGAAAACGCCTGAAGCGCAGTTCGGGCGTCACCTGAGTCTGCGCGCGGGACTTTAGGCTCAAACGGAATTCGAATTGAGCTTGTAAGAACACTTTCTTGCGATGAGCTCAGACGTAAGCCGATACGTTCTTTGGGCGCACCTTGCCGCAGACTGATCGGCTGTTCGGGCAAGTCCGTCGGATTTGCATGCTGAGAGGTGGTCCGCCAAATCAAGACCGCGCTCCCGCAAACCACAAAAACAATCGGCATGAGCAGCCTTGATCGATAGGACTGCCTCTGCGGTGTTTTTTGGGAGTAGGAAATTCTTCGGCCGTAACGCACGCCAAGTCCTCGGAGGTTGACTGAACCTTAGCCGCTCAAACTGGGACGGTCAATTATGAAGCT
>Ga0255096_1000005_pt1:0-185000 | contig 282322 bp, 254 predicted proteins | sample Colum_Atlam_RepA_2_FD_188563 | JGI IMG/M metagenome (GOLD analysis project Ga0255096, IMG submission 188563) | Freshwater microbial communities from Columbia River, Oregon, United States - Colum_Atlam_RepA_8d | ecosystem: Environmental > Aquatic > Freshwater > River | place: USA... | reverse complement strand
AAGTCCCCTTAGGAAAATCCGGGGGGGCAATTCTGAGGCGTGACGACGAGCCCTTTCGAGGGCGAAGTAGATGATGCCCGGCTTCCAAGAAAATCCTCTAAGCTTCAGGTACCAAAGACCGTACCCTAAACCGACACAGGTGGGTGAGGAGAGAATCCTAAGGCGTTTGAGAGAACTCTGGTGAAGGAACTAGGCAAAATAGCACCGTAACTTCGGGAGAAGGTGTGCCTTTAGTATGTGAAGAGCCTGCGCTCCGAGCAGAACGAGGTCGCAGTGACCAGGTGGCCGCGACTGTTTATTAAAAACACAGCACTCTGCAAACACGAAAGTGGACGTATAGGGTGTGACGCCTGCCCGGTGCCGGAAGGTTAATTGATGGGGTCAGCCGAAAGGCAAAGCTCTTGATCGAAGCCCCGGTAAACGGCGGCCGTAACTATAACGGTCCTAAGGTAGCGAAATTCCTTGTCGGGTAAGTTCCGACCTGCACGAATGGCGTAACGATGGCCACGCTGTCTCCACCAGAGACTCAGCGAAATTGAATTCGCTGTTAAGATGCAGTGTACCCGCGGCTAGACGGAAAGACCCCGTGAACCTTTACTATAGCTTTGCACTGGACTTTGAACATGCTTGTGTAGGATAGGTGGGAGGCATTGAAGTCGCGACGCCAGTCGTGATGGAGCCAACCTTGAAATACCACCCTGGCGTGTTCGGGGTTCTAACCTAGGCCCGTTATCCGGGTCAGAGACAGTGCATGGTGGGTAGTTTGACTGGGGCGGTCTCCTCCCAAAGAGTAACGGAGGAGCACAAAGGTGTCCTCAGCGCGGTCGGAAATCGCGCAATGAGTGTAAAGGCAGAAGGACGCTTGACTGCGAGACAGACAAGTCGAGCAGGTACGAAAGTAGGTCTTAGTGATCCGGTGGTTCTGTATGGAAGGGCCATCGCTCAACGGATAAAAGGTACTCCGGGGATAACAGGCTGATTCCTCCCAAGAGTTCATATCGACGGGGGAGTTTGGCACCTCGATGTCGGCTCATCACATCCTGGGGCTGAAGCCGGTCCCAAGGGTATGGCTGTTCGCCATTTAAAGTGGTACGCGAGCTGGGTTTAGAACGTCGTGAGACAGTTCGGTCCCTATCTGCCGTGGGCGTTGGAGACTTGAAGGGAGCTGCTCCTAGTACGAGAGGACCGGAGTGGACGTACCTCTGGTGTTCCGGTTGTCACGCCAGTGGCATTGCCGGGTAGCTATGTACGGACGGGATAACCGCTGAAAGCATCTAAGCGGGAAGCCTCCCCTAAGATTAGGTCTCCCTGGACTTTAAGTCCCTGAAGGGCCCTTGTAGACCACAAGGTTGATAGGTCGGATGTGGAAGCCTAGTAATAGGTGTAGCTTACCGATACTAATTGCCCGTGAGGCTTGACCATATAACGCTCAAGCGCTTTTGAAACCAAACACATCGACTTACCCAACCGGCGGTTGCCTTCAACCGACGGAAAACCGAATTGCCTGGCGACAATAGCGAGCGGGAACCACCTGAATCCATCTCGAACTCAGAAGTGAAACCGCTCTGCGCCGATGATAGTGTGGGCTCAACCATGCGAAAGTAGGTCATCGCCAGGTTTAAACTCAAGAACCCCGGGAGCCGATCCCGGGGTTTTTTTTGCCCAAATAAAGCAAAAAGACGCATACGCAGCCACTGAGGCTGCGTATCGAGATTCGATTCTGCTCAGTGTTGAGCGCTACAAATGTACTTCATCGCCCTTAAGTGTCTCGCTGACAGAGACATCGCTTGCGCCACCCATACGTCTACCGAATCCAGCAGTTCGGTATATCTAACCGTTTCAAGCCGCTTCTGTCGCCGTTCGAACAGTTCTGCGTGGTTTTGAGTCCGTATTGCCTCCTGCACCTTTGCTGCGCCCTTTCCCTTGGACGCTAAGTAGTCAACGATGCCCATTTCGAAAAGCATCTCTGCCGAGTAGCGGTGCGCGCTGGTTACCAGTTTCTTAGCCAAATCGTTGTCCACGCGACCCCTGAGAAGCAGTTCCCCTCCCATGCCTGGAAACATGCCGAAGAGCGTTTCTGGAAAGCCGAACGATGTACCAGCCTCAGCGACCAACAGATCGCATGAAAGGGCCGCCTCAAAACCTCCGCCTTGAGCCTCGCCGGTGACCAACGCGATTGTATTGATTTGTCGCGCGCCGAGCCCGGAGGCGTTGGCCCATATGGCTCTTATTGCCAGGATCGCATACTCACTGAGTGTTTGCTCATCTTGTTCCTCGACACAGCGGATAAATAGGCTTAGGTCGCCACCGAGCGAGAAAAAACGGGGGTGGTCAGAGCAAAGGACCTTGTAACTTACGTCCCCCAGTCCAGCCGTCATCAACTGCGCATCGATGTCGCGCATCGCGCTCAACTGCTCGAACGTAACGAAACTTTGGGTGCTAGCGGACCTGTGGCACCAAACTGCGGTGCCGGTCCGGCGCACCGAAAACGGAGCGCTACTGTTTACCAGTTGCTTTATTTTGTAAGCGGCATTGGAATTGCCAAATGCTGAACGGTTCATTACACCCTCCTGATGGCTGGCTTGTGGCATCGGCCTTTACGGCTCTCTCTACCCCGGGCCAGAACTCGTGAATAAGACAATGGAACTACGTATCATCCCAGCGAGTTCTGACCCTAAGCGGGCAGCCGCAATGCTGCGCATCACTCAAATGAGTTACTTACGGGGCCGGCGCGCTTTTCATGTCGTTTCTGAATTTTTAGGCCTCATAAATTGTTGGTGATTTCCGGCTCCCCAACCGCGCTTGGGCGTTTGGCACCGATGCTCTAGCATGGTCGTTATCGCAGGCTTAAGTGCTTGGCGTCGGATTAGGATTTCTTAGGCTTTGTCTTGGAGTAGAGCAACTATGTCGGGACAGTCGGTTGCGCTTTTAGAATCGCGTATTGCAGCTGTTGTGCATGAGGTGTTGCAAACGCCAATTGCCACGTTCAATCAGGACCTGTTGATTAGGGAAGATCTCGGTGCGGATTCGATGCAAGTGATCGCTTTAATGATCGCCTTCGATGCTGAGTTTGATGTTGAATTTAATGCGGACGCTATCCCCGCTTCTGGTGTCACGATGGGATGGCTACGTGACTTTATTGCCACTGCGCTAGCCGAACAGAAGGCGTAGGAGTGGGAAAATACGCCGATAGAGTTTTCGTCACCGGGCTCGGTGCAGTTTCGGCCGCCGGTGTGGGCGCAGATGTCTTGTGGGACGCCTGTCTTGAGAGTCGCAGTTTCGCCACAGGTGTACCGGCGCGTTGGGAACGCTACTACAACTCCAGTAGTCGCGTCTGGGCGCCTCTAGTCGAGCCCGATTATCGCTCGTTCGGCATCCGGCGCTCAGAGGAACTGTTGCTGTCCCGGCCAGCCTTGCTTGGCATTGTCTCCACGGAGATTGCCTCCGATTCAGCGGGTTTAGTGCGTGCAACGAACTCCTCGCCAGGTGGAGGCTATGCTTTTACCGATGTAGCGCCCGAGCGCGTAGGTGTGTTTGTTGGCACTGGTCTAGGTGGCGCCAAGAGCCCCTTCGACAACTACGCGGCCCACCTCCTGGCGGGAATGAAAGTCGCGCTAAAAGAACTGAGGGATGAGCGCCCCGACGATTTGCTTATTCAAGAATTAACAGACTTTCTGGGCGCGCATCCGCGCGTTAATCCCATGGTCATCTGTCAGACGATGCCTAATGCACTTGCGGCAAACATTGCTCTCCGTTTTGGCGCGCAAGCGGTGGCAGAGACGTTTTGCGCGGCCTGCGCCTCTGGGACGGTCGCGATCGGTAAGGCATATCGTGCCCTTCTGGGCGGTGAGGTAGATATTGCTCTGGCCGGCGGAATCGAGCATTTGAGCGACCGCGCCGGTGGGGTGTTCATGGGCTTCGATAGATTGCAGACACTGGCAAGTCCATTTACGGGCGTAGGAACCGAGAACAGACCTTTCGATGCAGACCGAAGCGGATTCCTGTTCAGTGAAGGCGGCGCCGGGATGGCGGTGCTGGAGACCGGCGCGTCCGTTAAGCGGCGTGGCGCGGAGAAACAAATCATTGCGGAGCTGGTAGGCTTTGGTCAGAGCAATGATGCATTCTCGATAGCCGCGATTTCCCCGCAACACAACACCTTCACGCAGATGCTGCGGGCAGCGTTAGTTGACGCCGCCCTCACGCCAGATTCGATTGATTACATCAATACCCACGGTACCGGCACCATTCTCAACGATGCGACTGAGGCGTCATTCATCGAGAATACATTCGGCGATAAGCCGTTCCTAAACAGCACAAAGTCTATTCTTGGGCATTCGATTGGCGCCGCCGGAGCACTTGAGTTTGTCGTTACGGCATTGTCCCTAAAACATCAGACGGTTCATGCGTCCAGGAACCTCCGTAAGCCTATTGCGAATCTGAATTTTGCGTTGGAGACGCTGGAGGCACCTCTGACGTATGCACTAAGCCACAACTTTGGCTTCGGTGGCCACAACGCCGCACTGGTTCTGAAACATTACGACGGTGCGCTGGGATAATTGAGACGCGAAAAACGCGCATAGACCCACAGCAATTCTTATCGAACACGGCGCGAGGCTTATGTCGGATACGCAGACGGTTAGCTTCTCTGGCGGGAAACCTAAAACCCCCGACTCCATCGAGCCCAGCATCCGAGTCCGGAGTCGGACCTACTCTGCCGCCCCGTTGGGCGAGCTAGCACAGGCTAAAATCCGCTGTGCAATGAACCTCGCGCTGGTGGCGCTGGCTTTGCTTGCCTGCCATCTTCAACCCACGCTTGAGCTTCGCCTTGTCGGCTACACCTTTCTCTTTACGTCTCTTTCAGCCATCACACTCTTGGCCTGGGCGAGGTTTATTGCTAGGCGCCCGGCGACGGATCCGTGGAGGGTCGGTCAACGAGTAGCCAGCATCATCTTGGATAACATCGGGATCAGTTGGATTCTCTATTTTGGAGACCAAACGCTGGCAGGTGTTTTCGCACTCTATCTGTGGACCACAATTGGCTACGGCGTACGCTACGGTCCACGTTACCTGTATGCGGGTGTCAGCGCCTCCTTGGTGGGCTTTGCCATCGTTATCTGGGCGTCCGATTTTTGGCAGGCGTTTCCAGCTCTTGCACTCGGCCTCAGCGGAGGGCTGTTGGTGGTGCCGCTCTACGCCGGCTATTTAATCCGGCTCCTGTACAGCGCGCTTGCGCGAGCCGAATCTGCGGCGCGTGCGAAGGCCGATTTTGTAGCCAAAATGAGCCACGAACTTCGCACTCCGCTGCATGGGGTAATTGCGCTGACCGAACTCCTCACCAACGACATGTCTGAAGACCAGCGTCTCGATATGACGAGATTGATCCGCTCTTCATCCAATACGCTACTAGACCTGATCAACCGAATTCTCGATAGCAGCAAATATGAGTCCGGCTCCTTTGTGCTGCAAATTGAGGAAATGGAACTCCACCGTACGATGGCCGAAACGCTAGATATCCTTCTGCCACAGGCGAACGCGAAGGGACTTTCTTTAAGCCTGTTTGTAGACCCGCGAATTGAACATCAACTTATGGGGTCGCCAAGGCAAATTCAGGAAGTGATCATAAATTTGGCGGGGAACGCGGTGAAATTTACTAGCGAAGGGGGCGTGCGAATAGCCGCTCTCGCCGCTGGCACACCGCGGGACCGTGAAGCTATCGTCCTAAGCGTGGTTGATACCGGACCCGGGATGGAACAGGACTATCTTACGCGTGTGTTCGACCCGTTCTCGCAGGCCGATGACAGCGTAACCAGGCAGCACGACGGGTCTGGGCTCGGCACAACGATTGCGCGCGACCTGATTCAGCTAATGGACGGCAGTATCGTTATCAAGTCGGCGCCAGGCGTTGGTACTCGTATCGATGTAGAGCTGAGACTGCCCCACCAACCGCCCCGCCCGACACCTGATTTTCGTTTGCCGCACCAAGTGGTTGTTACGGGGTTTGGCTACGAGAGCGGGCCGGTTCGCGCTCTCTTCAAAACCTTTCCAAGCTTGGAGATTCTTGAGGTTGGCATTGGGGAGTTACACCGGCAGCTCCACTTGCTGACGTCAAAGACCTGTTTCGTTATTGACTGTCGGATCGCCGAATCGGTCATGCCAATGCTACGGGAACACATCGCACGAGCTGGTCGCCAAGCAATTCCGATAGTTTTCGGCTTTGGAACTGAGGACCAGCGACCGATTGCATTTCGTGAGGGCCTGACGTCATTTCTAACGGCTACCTCTGATAGGCATGAGTTACATCGCGCTTTCCACTTGGCAGCACAACTCTTCTCAGACGAAGAGACGGTGGTTGAGCCTGAAAGCCCAGCGATGGAGGGGCTAATCCTGATTGCGGAAGACAACAGTACCAATCAGTTGATTGCTCGAATGACGCTTGAGCGGGCGGGTTATCGCTGTCACGTGGTTAGTGACGGAGAGCGCGCGCTTGATGAACTTCAGACAGGCGCTTACGACTTGGCCATGATCGACATGCACATGCCTGAGCTGGATGGCCTCGACGTTGCCCGTATTTATAATTTTGCAGCGGCTGATGACCCTGCGCGAACCCCTATAGTCATGGTGACCGCCGACAACCGTCCTGACCTAGTTGCAGATGCTGATTTGGTAGGGATCGCCAAATTCGCGATTAAGCCGCTCCGCCCCTCACAGCTCATTCAAACTGTGCAAGAACTGATGGGGAAACGGCAGAACGCCACGCTGGAAAAGACTACCAAGCCCTCTGCTGGCGAGGGCGGCCAAACCCTGATAGCGGAACCCGACGTGGATGACGAGTTATTTGAAGAACTGCTCGGCTATATGGAGCTAGACGAAGCTCGGGGCTTCTACAAAGAATTTGAAGAAGACGCTCATGCTTTCATCGATGTTGTCCGGCGCGCGATGGACGGCGGCATTGGCGCGACGAAAATGCGAAATGCAATGCACTCGCTGTGCGGGGCCTCTCGCACGGTAGGCGCATGCCGACTCGCGTCGCTATCACGCCAAATCGAGTACACAAGCGAAAGAGATGAGCGTTTCAACTGCCGGACTTTTGCCTCTGAGTTAGAGGAGGCTTTAGGCGCGGCGATGACAGGGTTCAATCAGCGCTTGGACCGCGCGGCCTCCACCTGCCAAGGCGGCAAAGAAGGTTCAGCACGCGAGTGAAGGAAATTGGCGGAGAGGGAGGGATTCGAACCCCCGGTGCCCAGCAAAGGGCACAACTGATTTCGAGTCAGTCCCGATCGGCCACTCCGGCACCTCTCCGAGTTTGACGCGGACGGCTAAAAGCATCGCTAACAGCCATCATTTACGTAGCCGGGAGTGTAGCCCAACGAGGGCTGCCCTCAAAGCATTCGCCCAGCGATAAGTTCGGGCCGTACATCTAAATCTGTCGCCGTCGACTATACCAGCCTGACTTTTGCGTAACTGCCCGGCGCCGCTTCTAGTCGCGGCAGGGCGCGATCGCCCGGCTTTCTGGCCTGCACCCGTCCGCCACCGTGTGGCTCTATCCACTTCGCCCATGCAAGCCACCAAGATCCTTGATGAAAAGTGGCGGCATGCAGCCAATCGTCTGGCTCCCCTGCTGGTTCTGGTCCGGTGTAATGGCCATAAGCTTTCGGTCCAGGGGGATTAATGATTCCCGCAATGTGGCCGGCTTTCCCAAGGATAAACTCTACTGGGCCGCCAAACAGTTTTGCGCCCTCAAACGTAGATTTCCAGGGCGCGATGTGGTCTTCCAAGGCGGATACGAAGCAACAGGGGACCGAGACGCGACTCAAATCGAGAGAAACATCATCAATGCGGAACTGGCCCGGCTTGCACAGCAAGTTCTGCATATACATTTTTCGCAGGTATGTGCTGTGCATTCGGGCGGGCATTCTCGTTGAGTCGGAATTCCAATAAAGCAGGTCGAAAGGGGCGGGTGTCTTACCGAGAAGATAGTTGTTGATGACGAAGGACCAGATAAGGTCACTGGCGCGCATCAAATTGAATGTCGCCGCCATCTCCTTGCCATCAAGATAACCGCGTGTCTCCATTTCCTTTTCAAGCTGACACACTTGCTTTTCGTCGATGAACACACCGAGTTCTCCCGGGGCCGCAAAGTCGAGCATCGCCGTGAAAAACGTAGCAGCGTTTATTCGCTCGTCTTGTTTCTGCCGCAAATACGCCAGCATTGCACCAAGCAAGGTTCCGCCTAGACAGTAGCCGATCAGGTTGAAACTACGCTCGCCAGTCGCCGCCTCCATGGCATCCATGGCCGCGAGGGGCCCCTCTTTTAGATAGTCAGCGAAATCCTTTTCTCTTAGCTTTGCGTCAGGATTAACCCAGGAAATGACGAAGACGGTATGGCCCTCGCTAACCGCCCAGCGAATAAAAGAGTTTTCGGGCTTCAAATCAAGCACGTAGTACTTGTTAATCCAAGGCGGAATGATCAGCAACGGGCGCCTGTAAACACGCTCAGTCCTCGGCGCGTACTGAATGAGTTGCATCAAGTCATTTTGAAAAACGACTGAGCCCGGGCTCGTCGCAATGTTTCTCCCGAGTTCAAATGCCGAAGAGTCCACCATCTTCGTGCGCAGTTGCCCGCTTGCGAGATCAATATCGTCAAGAAAATTTCTGAGCCCTTCTACCAGATTGGCACCGCCACGCTCGAGTGTAGCGCGTACGACCTCCGGGTTAGTCAATGCGAAATTGCTCGGAGAGATCGCATCGACAAACTGCCTGGTGTAGAAGGCAACCTTCTGAGCGTCTTTGGGTTCCAGTCCATCGGCATGTGAGGTCAACTGGATCAGGCTGTTCGCCAAGATTAGATAGGTATGTCGAATAAAGTCGAAAAGCGGATTGCTTGTCCACTCCCGGTCGCGAAATCTTCGGTCCTCCGATGTTTGGGCGCGCCCGGCCTCAGTATCTTCGCTTTGGATTAACGATTGCTGTAACACGCCCAGGCCATCGATCCAGATACGCCACTGGGTTTCCCATAAAGGCAGCGGGTTTCGCGCAAGTTGAAGGGCGAAGCGCTGAAAACTTGCGCCAATCCCCAGCGGGTCGACGAGGCCAGTTAAGTCCTGACTGCGGGCTGCAAATTGTTCAAATAACTCCTGACTCTTGGTCACCGCATCCTCAACCGCGGATGCAATTATCCGTGTGCCTGATGCATCAGCCCCTGAGTCGCCTTCAACCATGCGTGCTATTCCATATTGATGAAAATCATTTGATCGCTTTGCGATAAAGAATCGCTATCCGTCCTATCGATCCGACTACGTCGGCTCCAAGGCTGGACGCGATGTGCTCAATTTGGGCTGGTTGTTCTTGTCGGTCGCCTACCGGCAAACGGATTTTGATTAACTCGTGCGCATCCAGCGCTTCCGTAATGGAAGCGAGCACGCTATCAGTTACACCACGTTGGCCGATGATCACCACCGGTTTCAAGCTATGGGCCTTGGCTTTCAGTTCGCGCCGGAAATTTGTGCTTAGCACGTGTTCAGCCTTTCAAATCATTGTTTCATGCAGCGTTTGTTTACGCCGCCAAGTGCTATGGCAGGACGTAACGTCCCTCGTCATGCGACAGCGTTCTACACGCCGATGACCATGGTGCCTTCAACCGACCAACATTGGGGTAAGCGCCTTTGCCAGCCGTTTCTCTATGGCCTGACCGAGACAGCTCAGCCAGCAGAGTCGACGAAGTCCTCGTAGTCTTCATCGTCCATTAAATCTTCGAATTCCGCTTCGTGAACGGGCTCTAGTTTGAACAGCCAGCCTTCCTGCAGAGGAGATTCGTTCAATTTTTCGGGGGCCTCCAACAAGGCCTCGTTGATCTCCAATACTCGACCACTCATCGGACATTTAACGTCGCTAGTAGTCTTGACGGATTCAATCGTTGAGCAGTCCTCGCCTTGCCGGAGGTCTCGACCGATGTCCGGAAGTTGGACGTAAACCACGTCGCCCAGTTGTTCCTGAGCGTAGTCAGACACCCCAATAACGGCTATGCCGTCTTCTTCCATCCGAACCCACGCGTGGTCTTCGGTGAAACGCATTTCACTCATTGCTGCTGAATCTCTTTAGGGCTGTGAAAAATAGTCACATGCCAAACATTTTTTTGAGGCTGTCGAAGCCGGTCTGATAGATGGTTTGGACGGCTCGGATAGCGTCGGGTTCGGGCGCGCCAATGGCGGGTTCAAACTCGCTGGACCACTCAACCAGAGATTGGCCTTTGCCATCGTCCCTGACACGCAGGGTCGCGGTGTAATTTGCTACCGGAAGTGGTCCACTGATGATGCTGTACCGATAGAGCCGGTCTTTCTCATCGATGGTTTCAAGCCGCTCAACGATTTCGCCGCCCCCCAGAAGTGATAAGCGACGTAGCCGCCCATTGTCTTCCAACTTGCTGCTTTGAACGGCCGGATGCCAGTCCGGCAACGCATTGAACTTGCCGATCAGCTTCCAGATTTCATCCGGGGAGATCGCAAACACCGAATTCATACTGACTTTGGCCATGGGCGTACTCCTTAAGGATGGCGGCAGAATTCCCGCATCAGTTTGCTACTATAAGACACATACATTGCGTGGTCATGAGCCACGCTAGTCTTGAGATTTTCTGGAGATTACGTCCGATGGAGCCAACAGAAATCATCGCGGTGAAAGAATCTGAAGAGGTCGCTGGCTGTGACGGCGGCGGCGGCGCGCTTGGCCACCCCCTCGTCTACTTGCGGTTTAACGGTAAGCCGAGTGTCGATTGCTACTACTGTAGCCGGCGTTACGCCAAACCCTCGGCCCAGCGTGATGGCGAACAAGCCGCCGTCTGAATACGCTCGGTACCTGCTGCAGTGGACAGGGCATGCGTTCCGGGCGCTTCTCCGCGGTGCCATTCAGTTTTACAGGTATGTCCTGTCCCCTTGGATGCCGCCCCGTTGCAGGCATCTGCCCACTTGCTCGGAGTACTGTCTGGAGGCTATCGACAGACACGGTGCCCGGAGGGGCGTTTGGCTCACGCTTAAGCGTTTAGCGCGGTGCCATCCGTGGGGGACGTCGGGTTACGATCCTGTGCCCTAACACTGCAATGCCTAGTTGTTGACCTCGCTAAAATCGAGCATTTCACGCTCGATTCCTCGCGTTCGAAGCCAATCGCGTAAGGCGCGGCCGGTGCCTGCTGTCCACGGTTGGACCTTTTCGATCGGAACCCATTTGTAACCTGCGATCTCGTCGGCGGGTACAACCACGTCACCTGAATGCGCCCGCAGGTGATAGATGATCAGCAACTGATTTTTGCGGTGGAACTCGTACATCCCGATAAACGATTCGATGCTTGCGTCTACCCCGATTTCTTCTCGAACTTCGCGAACCACCGCTTCCTCAGGCATCTCGCCGGCCTCCAAGAAACCGGTCACTAGCCCATACCAGTTTTCGGGCCATCCGACGTTACGGACGAGCACGATCTGGTTTTCCCATTCGACTATGCCGCCAACCACCGGAACCGGGTTGTCCCAGTGGACATAGCCACAGCGTTGCTGAGGGCATGCAGCCCGGTGACGACCGCCAGTTTCGACCCAGGTCAAAGGCGTGGCGCATTGGGGACAGAAGTTCATCGCGTTTCTCGTCAAACAGGGGGGGGTACTTTATTTCACCCCGCCATGGTGCTGGTCAAGATGGCGCCAAAAATCCTTGCCTGATCAGGCTACAGCGCGGATTCCCCGACGAATCAACTCCACGATCTCCTCCAACTGACTTTCAATGGCTATAAGGGCGGGGCCAATCGCGATGATGTCACTGGTGTAGCGAACCAGCGCGCCATGGTCAAAGCAGTAGTGGAACACCTCCATGGCGCGTTTACTTGGTTCGCCGGCGCGTGGCGCCAGTTCGACCGCTGCAGCAAGGCCGAGATTGCGGATATCAACCACGTTCGGTTCATCGCGCAGGCTGTGCATCAGCGTTTCCAGTACTGGTTCCAGCTTCCGTGCCCGCGCCATGAGGTTCTCATCCTCATATACCTCGAGTGCGGCGACCCCGGCCGCACAGGCCAGCGGGTGACCGGAATAGGTATACCCGTGGAAGAACTCCACCAGATGCTCGGGGCCGGTCATGAAAGCGTCGTAGATTTTTTGGTGAACGATGGCGCCACCCAGGGGCACCATGCCGCTGTTGACGCCTTTTGCGAAGGTGATGATGTCTGGCGAGACGCCGAACCGATCGCTCGCAAAGTAATGCCCGAGACGCCCGAAGCCAGTGATGACTTCGTCAAAAATAAGCAGGATGCCGTGCTTGGAGCAGATTTCACGGAGACGCTGCAAATATCCCTGCGGGGGGACAATGACGCCTGCGGAGCCCTGCATTGGCTCGACGATCACGGCGGCAATAGTCGACGCATCGTGTAGCTGAACGAGACGCTCCAATTCGTCCGCGAGATGCGCACCCCAGGTGGGCATGCCGTGACTGAACGCCATCTGCTCCAAGTCGTGGGTGTGCGGCAGATGGTCAACACCCGGCATCATCGCTGGCGCGAAGGCTTTGCGGTTGGCAGGCATTCCGCCAACCGAAATGCCGCCAAACCCAACGCCGTGGTAGCCCTTGGCACGCCCGATAAACCTGAACCGCGACCCCTCTCCTCGGGCTCGATGGTAGGCAAGTGCGATTTTTAGCGCGGTATCTACCGCTTCGGAGCCCGAATTGCTGAAAAAGACGCGATCCAGGCCTTCTGGCGCGAGTTTCGCCAGCTTGGCCGCCAATTCGAAGGCGCGGTCGTGCATGGTCTGGAACGGCGGCGCGTAGTCCAGAGTGTCCAGCTGCTGCCGAACAGCTTTAACGATGGCGGGGTGTCGGTGACCGGCATTACAGCACCAAAGACCTGATAAACCGTCCAAAATCCGGCGACCGTCCGCTGTCGTGTAATGCATCCCATCCCCTTGCGTGACCACCCGCGGTTGCTTTTTGAACAGCCGGTTGTGCGTGAACGGCATCCAGAGGGATTCGAGATCCAGATCTGTTTGGGGAATTAGGGCGGGCGACATCGGCTCGTTCATGGGGAAACTCCTGCAGCCATCGGGTGATATGGTTAGCATCCTAACCTGTGATGCTAGAACTGCGCGCAGTGGTAACGCGTTCAACTTGCTCGTTCAAGATCAGGGGCCGGTAGGGGATTCGATCGATGCGTTTACTGCTGGTGGAGGATGACAGCATGATTGGCGCCGCGCTGCGCCGCGGTCTCCAGCAAGAAGGGCATTCTGTCGATTGGGTGCACGATGCGCGCAATGCAGAGGCCGCCCTGGCCGCGCAACTTTATGAGCTGGTCTTGCTGGATTTAGGCCTGCCCGATCGGGATGGGCTATCCCTGCTCGCGGCGCTTCGCCGAGCCCAAAGCCCGGTTCCGGTGATTATTTCGACCGCCCGGGATGCGGTGGCCGACCGTGTTCGAGGTCTTGATCTGGGCGCCGACGACTATCTCGTCAAACCCTACGATCTGGACGAGCTGTCGGCCCGGATCAGGGCAGTTGTCAGGCGCCGAACGGGTCACCCCGATAACCGTATGTCCTGGGCAGGGCTCTCGCTCGAGGTGGCCACCCACGAGGTCTCCTGCGACGGCAAGCCCGTCGCCCTGTCCGCGCGAGAATTCAATATCCTGCAGGCCTTGCTGGAGCGCCCAACCGCAGTGGTGTCGCGCGCGCAACTTGAAGAGCGCTTGTACGGCTGGGATGAAGAGGTAGCCAGCAATGCGGTCGAGGTACACGTCCACAATCTTCGTAGAAAGCTTGGCGAACACCGCATAAAAACCGTGCGTGGGCTTGGCTATAGTCTGGGCGGGGAGCGCTGATGTCGCTGCGTCACCGACTGCTGCTACTCCTCCTACTAGCGGCGATGGCCACCACACTCACCGCCACGGGGGCGACCTGGTACTGGGCGCGCCGTGAGATTGACGAATTGCTGGACTATCAACTGCGCCAACAGGCGCTGTCGCTGGAAGACAAGGCTTATCTGCTAGGGCAGGTCGCGGTGGTGGAACCGGATCCGGAGCAGCACATCGTGACCCAGTTATGGGACCGGCGTGGTGTGCTGCGCTATCAGTCGCACCACGGCGTGATCCTGGAGCGGCCCCGGCACAACGGGTATGACAGCGTCAGTACAGAACAAGAGGACTGGCGGGTCTATGCGATGGAACTTGGGCCTTGGGTCGTGCAACTGGCCCAGCCCTTGTCAACCCGACGCATCATCGCGACCAAGGCCGCTTTGCGCCTGCTCTATCCGGCAATGGCCGTTTTGCCCTTGCTCGCCCTTTTGATCTGGTGGGCAGTAGGAAGGGTGCTGGCTCCGCTGTCGTCGCTGGCGCAGACCATTGGTCGCCGGGATCCCGCGGCCCTGGAGCCGCTTTCGCTGGCAAATCCGCCGCAGGAAGTGGGCTTGATGGTCGATGCGCTTAACGAACTGATTGCGCGCCAAAGAGCGTTGCTTGCCGGCCAGCAAGATTTCATGGCTGACGCTGCGCACGAATTGCGAACCCCTCTGATGGCCATTCGCCTGCAATTGCAACTGCTTGAGCGAGCCAGCAGCGAGCAGGAGCGGACTGAGGCAATGGTAGAACTCAAACTGGGAATGGCACGCACGACCACACTGGTTGAGCGCTTGCTCGCGATCGCGCGACTTGATTCCTCTGCCGTAGGCGGTGCGCAGGAGTCGGTCGAGCTTACTGGTCTGCTGGAGCGGGCACGTCAGGAGGTCGCAACGCTGGCGCGGGAGCGCGCTATCGAACTGCACATTGAAGCGGAGTCCCCCACAAACGTTCTGGGCGAGGCTCGAAGCCTGAGCAGTCTGGTCGTCAATCTGCTAGAAAACGCGCTGCGCTATACCCCGGAGGGCGGGCGCGTGTTCGCTAGTGTGAGCGCGACGCGAAACGGGGCGCGCCTGACGGTTATCGATACTGGCCCCGGCATTCCTGCGTCCGAGCGCACCCGGGTCTTTGAGCGCTTTCATCGCGTACCAGGCACCAAGGCACCGGGCAGCGGGCTGGGTCTTGCGATCGTCAAACGGGTCGCCGATTTGCACCGGGCGTCGGTCAACATCGACGACGCGCCGGGCGGCGGGGCGCTCATCACAGTCGATTTCCCACCGTTGTACGAACAGAGGGCTGGCTTAAGACCGGCTTAAGCTTGCACTTGCAGAGTCTGCAGCCATAGGGGACCACAAAGGGTGGTGCCCGTCAGCCAAAACGAGAGGCTCAGACGATGAAACGCAACAGACTTATCGCACCGACCTTGGCCGCCGCCGTTGTGGCGGTGGCGCTGGGTCATCAGAAAATTTCCTCGCTACTCGTGCCCGGCGCCGTTGCTGAGCCGGTCGGCACCACGAGCGCCCGATTGGGCTTGCCGGATTTTACCGAACTCGTTCGCCAGACTGCGCCGGCGGTGGTCAATATCAGCGTCGTCCGGGAAAAACCCGTGAGTCGCAGACAGCCCGGCGGCTTTCCGGGACGCGGCGAGCAGGTCCCCGAGTTTTTCAAACGCTTCGCCCCGCCCGGCGGCGATGGCGATGGTCCGAGCCAGCGTAGCGGCGGTTCGGGATTCATCATTTCTGCCGATGGCCACATCGTGACCAATGCACACGTGGTTGCGGGCGCTGAAGAAGTGACGGTCCGCCTCAGCGACAAACGCCAGTACACCGCCAAGGTGATTGGTGTGGATGAGGTCAGTGACGTTGCCCTGATCAAGGTCGATGCCACCGGCTTGCCCACGCTTAAAGTAGGAGATCCTGCGCGCTTGAATGTGGGCGAGTGGGTGATCGCGATTGGTTCACCCTTCGGCTTCGACAATACGGTTAGCGCCGGTGTGGTGAGCGCCAAGATGCGGTCCTTGCCGAACGGCAACTACGTGCCTTTCATTCAGACCGACGTGGCGATTAATCCGGGTAACTCGGGCGGGCCCTTGCTCAATCTGAATGGTGAGGTGGTCGGAATTAATTCGCAGATTTACAGCGAAAGCGGCGGCTACATGGGCTTGTCCTTCGCAATTCCCATTGATCTGGCGATGGATGTGCAAACCCAGCTCGCGCACGGGGGCAAGGTGCAGCGGGGTCGCCTTGGCGTCTCGGTCCAAACGCTCGATCAGGATCTCGCACGCTCTTTCGGCATGGAAACGCCGCGCGGCGCATTGGTCAATCAGGTGCAGGACAACATGCCGGCGGCCAAGGCAGGCATTGAGGCCGGAGACATCATCCTGAAGGTCGATGGTCAGGACGTCGAAGATTCGGCGATGCTGTCGCGGCTGATTGCCAGCAAGAAACCGGGCCAGCACGTGGCGGTTGAACTCCAACGGGCCGGCAAGCCGAAGGAAATTGCGGTCACCCTGGGGGAAATGTCCCAGTTGGTGGCGGCCAGCGACGAGCAGCCCTCATCGGCCAAGTCGGGGCGCCTGGGGGTTGTCGTCCAACCGCTTGACGAGGAGGCGCGTCAGCAACAGGGCGATGGCCGCGGCGTGGTGGTGACCGAGGCGTCAGGCGCGGCAGCCAAAGCCGGGATTCGGCCGGGTGACGTCATCCTCGCGGTCAACGCCAACCCGGTTAAAAGCCCGGAAGATCTCAGAAAACTCGTTTCGCGAGCCGACCAGCGCGTGGCTTTGCTGGTGCGCCGTGAAGACGCCGAGATTTTCCTGCCGGTGACCCTGGGTTAAGGCCTCGGGCAACTCGAAGGGCGGGTGACCGACAGGGGCACCCGCCCGCTGTTTTCAGGTCTGAAATTCAGCCGGGATTCAGACTTTCAGGACAACTATGTGGCAGTGCAAGATTTTTGCACGGGACCACACTATGCTTGGTTCCAACCGTGTCGTTTCAACTGAGCAGGAGCTTGTTGTCATCCCATGCCTGATTCGCTGCCGCCGAGCCAGCACCTCAACCGTAGACGTTTTTTAGGCGCGTTGGCCGCGCTCGCCGGCGCATGGCCAGCGTTGCCGGGTAGCGCCGCGCCGGCGCCTGCTGACCCGCGACCCTTCACACTTGATATTTTGCGCACCCGGGCGAGGCAACTTGCCGCACGGCCGTTTCAGGCACCGCGCCGCAGTGCCTCCGAGGCGCTTCGCGAACTAACCCAGCAGCAGTACTACGACATCCGCTATCGCCCGCAGGATGCCCTGTGGATGGGGGAGGCGCCATTTACCGCCCAGTTCTTCCATCCTGGTTACTATTACCAGCACGCTGTTCGAATTTACGACGTGACCGAGGGCAAGGCTCGGGAGTTGCACTACTCGCCCGACTTGTTTGACTTCGGCGCCAATAATCTGGGCAGCGGGGCACTTGAACAAACCAACGGCTTTGCCGGTTTTCGGGTGCACTACGCGCTGAACAGCGCGAATTACCTGGACGAATTGGTCTCTTTTCTGGGTGGAAGCTATTTTCGTGCCTTAGGGCGCGACATGCGCTATGGCCTTTCCGCACGCGGGCTGGCGATCGGCACCGCGTCCGAACGGGGTGAAGAATTTCCATTTTTCTCCGAGTTCTACCTTGAGCGCCCGGTCGACGCGAACAGCCTCGTCATTCACGCGCTGCTCAACAGCCGCAGCTGTACCGGCGTCTACACCTTTACCGTCAGGCCGGGCGATACCACTATCGTCGACGTCAATCTCGCGCTGTATATGCGCGTCAAGGTCGATACCGTCGGCATCGGCCCGCTGACGAGCATGTTTTTCTTTGGCGCCAACGACCGCCAGGGAGTCGATGACTACCGGGCGGCGGCCCACGATTCTGACGGTTTGCTAATCTGGAACGGCGCCGCTGAATGGCTGTGGCGGCCGCTGGTCAACCCGCAACGCTTGCGTATCAGCTACTTCGTGGACCGCAATCCGAAAGGGTTTGGTCTGCTTCAACGCAAGCGGAAGTTCGACGACTACTCCGATGCGGAGGCTCGCTACGAGCATCGGCCCAGCGCGTGGGTCGAACCGGTCGGCGATTGGGGCGCGGGCGCGGTGATGCTGGTGGAGATTCCCAGCGATCTGGAAAGCAACGACAACATCGTCGCTTTCTGGCGCCCCCAGAACCCGCTCGCCGCAGGCTCGGAATGGCAGGCCACCTACCGGCTGCACTGGGGCAAGGTATTACCGTTCGTAAATCGCGAACTGGGCACCGTCGCGGAGACCCGAATCGGGCGGGGCAGTAGCGAGACGGCGCGTCGGTTTGTGGTCGATTTCGGGGGCGAGGCGATGCAAGGGCGGGAGCGTGCGCCGGAGGCGCGACTGTTCACTTCACGCGGCACCCTGTCGAGCGCGAGCACCCACTTTGTCCCCGACAGTAAGGTGTGGCGCACCCAGTTCGAGTTGGTGCCAGAAGGCTACGACCCCATCGAACTCCGTTGTCATCTGGAGGCGGGCGGGCAAGCCATCACCGAAACCTGGTGCTATCAGTGGACCGAGTGACCGTCCGATGGCGGTCCTGACCACTGAAGAAGCGGTAAGCCGGGTTACGGCACCGCCCCTGCGGGCAGCCGTCGAGCGCATTCTTCAGCATTACCTTGCCAGTCTGGGCTATGCGGACGATGCGGCCGGCGAAGCCTTGATCCGGCATCTCAGTGAGCGACTGCCAGCCGGCGCTGGCCCCGAACTCGCGCTTCGGCACCTGCGTCGCCGGCTCGATCGCTGGACCCTGAACGTCGTCAAGCAATGCCGGTCCGGGCCGACGCCCGATGTCTACACCCGGCGCGCTGCCCTGCTGGCCATCCAGCCGGGACGCGACTGGCCCGACGCCTTGCTGGCTGCTGATCCGCCACCGGCGCTGCTCACCGCTTTTTTGGACGCCCTGCCGGTCGCGACCCCGCCGGAGGCGCGGCTTGCCATGCCCGCGCAGTCGTTGGGGACCGCCCCGGCCGCGGCGGTTGAATCAACCACGCCCGATGTCTTGCTGCGCCGGCGCTTTGCAGTGCTGGGCGGCACGGCAATCGGCACGGCGCTGGCCACGCTGGAAATGGGGCGAGTCTTCTCCCCGGGCGGGATCAGCGCGATCGAAGTGCTGCTCATGGTGTTGTTTGCGGCCAATTTCGTGTGGATTGCGCTGACCTTCTGCAGCGCATTGGCAGGCCTGTGGAGCGGATTGCGCCCATCCCCCTTGCCTGGGCTTAAGCCTGGGTTGCCCGCCTCTGTGCCCTTGACCGAGCGAACGGCGGTGCTGATGCCGACCTATAACGAAGACCCGCTGCGGGTGCTCGCGGCCATTGAGAAGATCTATCTGGGCCTGGCGGCCGCTGGCGCGCTGGAGCACTTCGAGTTTTTTATTCTGAGCGACACCACCGACCCCGACTGCTGGGTCGCCGAAGAACTCGCCTGGGACGCGTGCCGGCGGCGCTTGGGGGCGACCGGGCGTCTGTTTTATCGCCGACGTTTTGAGAATACCGGCCGCAAGGCCGGCAATATTGCGGACTTCTGTGAACGCTGGGGCGCACGGTACGAAAACATGCTTGTGCTGGATGCCGACAGCGTAATGAGCGCCGAGACGGTGCTAACACTGGCCCGGCAGATGGCCACCAATCCCGATGTGGGCATCCTGCAAACAGTCCCTAGACTGGTAAACCGCAATACGCTGTTTGCGCGTGCCCAGCAGTTCGCGGCGGCGATGTACGGTCCGGTGCTCGCGCGCGGCTTCGGGTTCTGGTACGGCGGGGACAGCAACTACTGGGGACATAACGCCATTATTCGCGTGGCCGCCTTTGCATCCTGCGCGGGGATGCCGGTGCTGCCCGGTAAGGCCCCGTTCGGCGGGCATATTCTCAGCCACGATTTCGTCGAGGCGGCGCTAATGCGGCGCGCCGGTTGGCGCTCCCATCTACTGACCGAACTTGGCGGCAGTTACGAGGAATCGCCACCCTCGCTGCTGGATCACGCGATGCGTGACCGTCGCTGGTGTCAGGGCAATCTGCAGCACATGGCGCTTTTAGGCACCGCCGGTCTGCATCCGCTGAGCCGTTTTCACCTGCTCTCCGGAATCATGTCGTATCTGGCCTCTCCCCTGTGGTTTCTGTTCTTGTTGGTCGGCATCTTTGCGGCGCTTCAGGGTAGCCTGCAGTTGCCGGTGTATTTTTTTCCGGACCGCACCCCTTACCCGATCTGGCAAGTCATCAATCCCGAACTCGCGGCGCGGCTGTTTGGCGTCACCATGCTGGTGCTCCTCGCGCCCAAGTTCTTTGGTTGGATCGCGGTGGCCGTAAACCGGGATGCTGTCGCAGGCTTCGGGGGGCGCCGCCGCGCCCTGATGAGCGTGATGGCCGAAACGCTTTTTTCAGCGCTCATCGCGCCCGTGCAGATGCTGCTCCAAAGCCAGTTCGTTTTTGACGTGCTGGTAGGACGGGATAGCGGCTGGAAAACCCAGACGCGCGACGACCGTGGGATGCCCTTCGCCGAATGTTGGCATCGGCACCGCGCGCACATGGTGGCAGGCGTCACCTTGGGCGTGGCGGCCTGGACGGTATACCCCGCGCTGCTCGCCTGGATGATGCCGGCGCTGCTCGGCATGCTGATTGCCGCGCCAGTTTCCTGGCTGGGGGCACGTTTGGCGGTAGGACTGAAGGCGCGCGAGCGCGCCTTGTTCATCATTCCCGAAGAGGCTTCCCCGTTGCCGCTGCTTAACGAGCCGCCTGCCAGCGAAGCCTTGCTCGCCGGCAGTGGGCTGGCACGCGTTACCCACGATCTGCCGGCGGGCAGCCTTCATCTGGCTTTACTGGCGCAGCATCCGGGGGCTTCAGAACTGTCGGATGCCATGATTCTGGCCCGCTACCGCGCCTCGGTGGCGCGCAAACCGGAGGAACTGGCCGCTCGTTTCGACCGTCGGCTTCAGGCTGCGGCGTTGACCGATCCGGTGGCGATTCGCGATTTACGCCGCAGGCTGGGCGGTTTTCACCACTAGCCGGTAGGCGAGTCCTCTTGGCCAGGAATTAGCAATCGCGTCAGCCCGCAGGCGGCGGCAAGCGCGGCGAGTTGCGCCGGCAGTTGTTCAAAGCGAAGCGTATACCCGCGTTGGCGAGCCGTTTTCGCGCACTCCACCAGCAAGGCCAGTCCGGCGCTGTCCGCGTGGCCCACGCCGGACAAGTCCAGGTAGCGCACACCACCGGCCAAATGCGGCTGAAGCGCGGCGAGCGCGGCGGTGACCGTCGAAAATGACAGCGCGCCTTCCAGCGCAAGACCGCCGTCCGGGCGGGACAATACCGTGATGAGCGAGGGCGTGGCCAAGCGCAAACGCTACTGAAGGGCCGCTCTGGCCGCGTTGTGTTGGGCAATCTGGTCGATCAGCCCATCCATGCCGAGTTTAGCCACGTCGGTGTTAAACCCGCTGCGATAACTCACCACCAGACTGATGCCGTTGATCGCCACATCCATCACCTTCCAGCCATCCGCCCGCTCGAAGACGTCATAGTCGACCTGCAGGGGCGCGCGCCCGTCGCGACGGTCGACCAGACTTCGAATGCGCTGAATTTTGTCACCTAACTCGCGCGCCGGCATGAAACGCACTTCCGATTCCCGATATTCAAAAACGGCGGTGGCATAAGTGCGGACCAGCAGGGTGGTGAATTCGGCCATGAAGCGTCCGCGCTGCTCGGGAGTCGCCTTGCGCCAATGCTGTCCGAGCACGCGCTGCGACATGCGCTCGAAGTCAAAATGAGGCAGCACAGCTTTCTGCGCGATCGTATCGAGCAGGGCGGGGTTGCTGGAAATGGCGGCGCTTTCTGCCCGGAGCTCGGTGAGCACCTGCGTGCTGGTGGTCTCGACCAGCAGTTGTGCCGGCGATTGCGCTTCGGCGGCGGCAGGCTCACCCGCCAGCACGCAAAACAGTGCGGCTGCCAGCAGCCAGAGCCTCACGATTTCGGCCCGCTCGATTTGGCGGTCTTGTTGTAAAGAAACTCCTGCATGGCCTTTTCAAGCACCACCGCCGATTGCGTAATGGTGATTTCGCTGTTCTCCCGCAGATAATTTTCTTCGCCGCCGGCTTCAAGTCCCACGTACTGTTCGCCCAGCAGCCCTGCGGTGTAGATGTTGGCGGCGGTATCGTTCGGGATGTGGTCATAACCCCGTTCGATGCGGAGCGTCACCTTGGCCTGATAGCGCTCGGAGTCGTAGCTGATTGCGGTGACTCGTCCAACCACGACGCCGCCCATTTTCACCGGCGAACGTACCTGCAGGCCGCCGATGTTGTCGAAATAGGCGCGGACTTCGTAACCCTGAGGGGCAGAAAACTCGGCCAGATTGGCCACTTTCATGGCCAGCATCAGCAGGGCGGCCAGCCCCAGCGCGACAAATGCGCCGACGGAAATTTCAATCAGGCGAGGGTCTTTCATGGCATCCTCAGTTAAACATCAAACCGGTGAGCACAAAGTCGAGTCCGAGGATGGCGAGCGATGAATGTACCACCGTGCGCGTTGTCGCCGCGCTGACGCCCTCTGAGGTCGGCACCGCGTCGTAGCCCTCGAAGACGGCGATCCAGCTCACCACCAGACCAAAAGCGAGACTCTTGATCACCACGCCGTTTACCACGTCCTGCACCAGCGTGACCTTGGCCTGCATTTGCGACCAGAACGCACCCTCGTCTACACCAAGCAGGCCGACGCCGCAGAAGTAACCGCCCAGCACGCCGATGGCGGTGAAGATGGCAGCCAGCAGTGGCATCGACAGCAGGCCCGCCACGAAGCGCGGCGCGACCACCCGGCCCAGCGGGTCGACAGCCATCATTTCCATCGCGCTCAGTTGCTCGGTCGCTTTCATGAAGCCGATCTCAGCGGTGAGCGCGGAACCCGCGCGACCGGCGAACAGGAGGGCCGCGATAACCGGGCCGAGCTCGCGCAACAGCGACTTGGCGACCACCACGCCCAAAGATTCTTCGGCGCCGAAGGTCACCAGCGTGTTGTAGCCCTGCAGGCCGAGCACCATCCCCACAAAGCTGCCGGAAACCACAATAATCAGCAGCGATTGCACGCCGACCGACCACATTTGCTGCAACAGCAGTCGCGGTCGCAGGGCTAGCCCCGGCAGGCGCCCGAGCACCGCCAGCAGAAACAGGTGGCCGCGTCCGAGGCGTTCAAAGACGCCGAGACTTGCCCGTCCCAGCTTGGCCAGCAACTCGATCACGGGCCGGCGTCCAGCAGGTCGTCGAGCAAGGGCGGTGCCGGGAAATGGAAGGGCACCGGGCCGTCCGGCAGGCCACCCATGAACTGGCGGATGATCGGCGAATCCGATTCGCGCAACTCCGCCGGTGTGCCGGCTCCGACGATCGTCGCGCCGGCCAGAATAAACAGGTAGTCCGCGATTGAACTGGTTTCCGCGACGTCGTGGGAGACGAGCACGCTGGTCAGGCCCAGCGCGTCGTTCAGCTCGCGGATAAGGCGGACCAGGATGCCCATTGAGATCGGGTCCTGCCCGGAAAACGGCTCATCGTAGAGAATCATCGACGGATCAAGTGCGATCGCACGCGCCAGCGCTGCCCGGCGCGCCATCCCGCCGGATAGTTCCCGCGGATAGAGGTCGCGCGCCCCGCGCAAGCCCACCATTTCCAGCTTCATCAGCACCAGACTGCGCAAAAGCGAGGCCGGCAGGTCGGTATGTTCGCGGAGCGGAAACGCCACGTTTTCAAAGACGGTCAGGTCAGTCAGCAGGGCACCGCTCTGAAACAGCATGCCCATGCGTTTGCGGAGCTCATAGAGCGGCTTGACCGCCAGCGATTGCACGTTCACCCCGTCGACTTCGACCGTACCGCTGGTGGGCGCGATTTGGGCCCCAATCAGACGCAGGAGGGTCGTTTTGCCGGTGCCGCTGGGGCCCAGAATGGCGGTGACCTTGCCCCGCGGGATTTCCAGGTTCACGCCGTTGAAAATCGCGCGCGCACCCCGTCGGAAATGCAGATCGCGAATGCGAACGATGGGTTGGGAAGCCGGCGCAGGGGTGTTCATGGTCGCCCGCAGTGTAGTGCCGAACCGTCATCGCCGAAACCTGCAATCGACGTCTCCAAAGCGGGTCTTACGTCTAGCGTCCGCGCCACAAATACGCCACCGTATGCGCCCGGCCGCCAACGGGGCGGGGACGCGCGGAGCTTGTGATGGACCCAATAACACAGATTTCGGTAGAGCAGATTGGCGCAGGGCGATGGCGCGTTGCCTGGGACGCCGACTGTCTATCCGAGCCGGTTCGTATCCGGGCGGCACGCTGGCCAGACGCGATGGGTGATCTCTCGCCGCTTGAGGCTGTCGGCGGCTGGGCCGAAGTCGACCTGCCGACCGACTGGTTTCGCCCTTTCTTTTGCCTTGAGCCGACCGCTGGCTCGCCGATGTGGGTGGCCGAACGCCAGGTCCCGCTGGCAGGCGGGGTTAACTTCAGGGATTTGGGCGGTTACCGAACGGACGACGGACGCCGCGTGCGCTGGGGCAAGCTCTTTCGGTCCGGGCATTTATCGAAGCTGACCGCCGGCGATCAGGACCGCCTCGACGCGCTGGAGATTCGTACCGTCTGTGACTTCCGCATGGCGGAAGAGCGGGCCACCGAAAACGCGACCATTGCCTGCGCCCCGGTGCTCGAAACGCTGGGCATTCCGCCGGGTCTGAAAGACCGCTTCTTTTTCCATCGCCTGTTTGAACAGACCGACGACCCGGCGGTCGTGGTCGATGCCATGCACGAACTGATGCGCTCGCTGATCGGTGAATCGGCGCCGCATTACGCACGTCTGTTCGCAGTGCTCCAACAAGCTGCGGCCGGCAGCGTGCTGATGAACTGTTCAGCAGGCAAGGAGCGCACTGGCGTCGGGGCGGCCCTGCTGCTGCTGGCGCTAGGCGTTCCGCGTGAGACGATCTTGTACGATTTCACCCTGTCGCGACGTTACTTTCCGGCACAAACCGAACTACCCCGCGCGCTGGAAAAATACGCGGTCAAGGCGCGGCCGGGCCGTGATGTGGTCGCCTTGATGGAACCCCTGCTGGTGACGCGCGAGTCCTACCTTGAGGTCGTGCTCGCAGAAATCGACCAGCACTACGCCAGCGACGCTGATTTCCTGCAGCAGGCGCTGGGTTTGACGCCAGCTGCCCGCGCGGCGCTTCGCGATCGCTATACGGCTTGAAGGAGAGAGAGGCAAAGCATCCATGAGCACGCTTTACACCGACCACGACAAACACGCTTGGCAGTCGACTTTCGCGATCGTCGAAGCCTACAACGCGGCGATGAAAGATCTGGTTCGCCGCCGCTTTGCAGATTTCAACGGCAGCTGGCAGGCGTTCGTGGCGGGCCCTGCGTACGACAGCATTACCAAGGAAGACATTGCGAAGATCGAGGCCCAGTTGCTGGCTAACGGCTACCGCTTCGAGCCTTCCGCGATGTCGTCGGCGGCCGAGCGTCCGGAGGCCTATCGGGATTCGGGACTGCAGTTGGAAAACTTCTCCTTTGAGCACCCGGCTGCGCCCACTGCCGCGCCCGATGCCGAAGGTCGCGAACTGCGCGGCGTCGGCGACAATGTGGTGTCGCGCAAAGCCAATCTGCTTGGAATTGCGCGCTACGTCCGCACCAGCGACAAGGTGCTGGAATACCTCACCCACGGCGTGCCGGCTAACACCATCGCCATTGTGGAGGATTCCGGCGGAACGCTAACCGCGCCGGTGCTGGAGAAATTCGCCGGCGTGCTGTGCGCAGGCGGCACTACCCGCTCTCACTTGGCGATTCTGACGCGGGAATACGGGATTCCCTGTTTGATGAACGCCAGACTTTCCGGGATCAAGGACGGCGACCGGCTGGAACTCGAAGTCACCGCCCGCGCCAAGACCGCCGATGACTACCAGACGGGCGCCGATGTCTCGGCGCGCGTGTTCCGGCTGCCGCCGCTCTGAAGATTCCAAGGAAGCACTCGCATGTCTCAGCCGACCCTGACCTACGCCCAGCTACTGGAAACCAACAACCTCATCCAGCAAAACGCGGATGAAACCTACTGGCTTTGCGCTACGCGCACCGTCCAGGAATCAAAGATTTTCCCGGTCTCTGCCTACATCCTTTTCTCTTATCTCAACTGTTGGTATCGCTACCCGGCGCTGCTCCGCAAAATTGAGCAGCACATGTCGGCGGAGGAAATCGGCGACCGGGCGCGGAATCAAGGCATCAAGATCGTGGCCTGGTGCATGCCCTGCTTCTACCTGCTGGGTCGCGAAATGCTCATTAACTGGGGGGTGATCAAACCCAGCGACGGCGTGCTTGACCTCATCTACACCATGGATTTCTGGAAGCGCTTTCAGCTGTCCTGGCATCGTAACAACGGCAACCTGATCAATCGTCAGGCCGGTCATCGCGCGCAGGTGCTGCCTGAGCAGCGCTTGCAGGTTTTCCATGCCGACGCCTTTGAATGTCGTGACGGCGACCCGCTGCACCGTGCTGCCCAGTCGTTTTTGGCCGCCGCCGCGCAGTACGGGTTTCTGGTGTCCTGTGAGAGCCGCCTGACGCTGCATAACCACGGGCCGTATCGAGTTTCGGACAAACGCGAGATGCTGGTGCGGGACTTCCTTGAACTGTCCGAATCCGGCGTGCCCTGGCTCGATGGCGTCGGGGGTGAAATCCCCTACAACAACCTGACCGTGACGATGATCCTCGAGGGCTGTCACATCAACCTGCTCGACGACTGGGGCTCGTTTGAATCCGAGCCCGAGATGCGCGCCGAGCATATGGTCGGCGTCGGCCTCTATACGGCAGATACCCTGTCGGAAGGACACCTCCCGGTCGGAATGGGCAGCGTCGAAGAACTTACCGCCACCTTTCTCGACCTCACCGACCGGATCAAGGTGGCGACCGCCAAGTTGTGGCGCGAGATGGCGGGCTGGACCCGCGACCAGCAACTTGATGCTGGCGCCTTGACCTACTACGCCGTCATCAAAGAGTTCGCCATGATTGCCGGCTGTTATGAGATGGAAGACTGGATGATGATCGACGAACGCGCCGAACGCTTCCGGCCCTTGCTGAACGACGAATACGGCAATTTGTTTCTCGGCGAACTGGTCGGCTACATCAGCACGCCAAGCCAGCGGATGCACGACTACACCATGATGCAGCACACGGATGCTCCCACCCGGTCGCTTTCTTACATTCCGTATTCCATTTTGGATGATGGCGATTACACGCCGTCGGTGGGACCGCTGCGTTCAGGCATCAGCAACTTGCCGCGCAAGAACGACCGCTATCGCACCACGCAAGGCGTGCTGTCGCTGGCGGATTTCATGCAGCGTAGTCGTGAGTTCGTTCCTGAAATCTGCCAGCCCGCTTACCGCTACCTGTGCCAGGACTGGGTGAAGTATCACGCCCATACGCCGCGCGCTGATGATCTATTCAAACTCGAACAGCGGCACTCGCGCACCCTGCAGGATGCCGGTGCCGGCTTGCGTCGTGACGATATCGAAGCACGTCGGGGCAAGGCCTGACGCACCCCTGACGGAGCTATACCGATGAATACCGATCTCCATCTGGTCATGCACGCTATCGCGATCCGCAAGCATGGCGCTGCCGAAGATATCGCTGCGATCGCAAGCGTCCCGCTCGCACGCACCGCCGACCTGTTAGCCTCGGCGGTCGCCGGTGGGCGGGTGCTGGAAGCCAACGGGCGTTATCTGCTGTCACCAGCCGGCCAGTTGATCCTGGCCAGCGAATACTCGCGATTCTGTGATGGGCTGCGCGCCAACGCCGCATTTGTTGCCGCCTACGAACGCTTCGAGCGCATCAATGTCGATCTCAAGCAACTCATCACCGATTGGCAAACGCTTGAACTAGGCGGTAAGCGCGTACCCAACGACCACAGCGACCGCGACTACGACCAGCGCATCGTCGACCGCCTCGGCGATTTGCATGAACGCTTCGAGCCGGTGTTGAAGGCATTGGTCGGTGGGGCGCCGCGGCTCAAGGTGTATCAGAAAAAGCTGCTGGCCGCCCTCGACAAGGCGGAAAATGGCGAGACTGCGGCAGTCAGCGATGCGCGTAGCGACAGCTATCACACCGTCTGGTTTGAGTTACATGAGGACCTGCTGCGTCTGATGGGACGCCAGCGCGAAGAATAATCACGAACAGCCTCGTTTCAGGGTAAACGAGCCGAGAAGGGGAACAGGTATGGGACGTCTGGATGGAAAAATAGCCTTTGTAACCGGTGCGGGCACCGGCATTGGCCGGGCTTGCATGGTGATGTTTGCGAAAGAAGGCGCCACCGTTTTCGGGGTCTCGCGCACGCAGGCCAATCTGGATGAATCACTGCGCCAGGTCGTCGCGGCCGGCGGCAAAGGCAGCGTGTTCAGCGCCGACCTGTCGCAACCCGACCCGGTCGAAGCCGCCGTCAACCGCTGCGTTGAGACCTACGGCCGCATCGACATCCTGCTGAACGCGGCCGGTGTGGGTTACAACCTGCGCGAGACCAGCGAAGGCTCGATGGATCCGGTGCACAGCACCCCGATCGACAAATGGCGTGAGGTGATGGCGCTCAATCTCGACAGCGTGTTCTACGTGTCGCGCCTCGTGATCCGCCAGATGAAGCAGGAGGGCAAGGGATCGATCGTCAACGTTGCCAGTATTTTCGGGCTGGGCGGTGCGCCGGATGCCCACACCTACACGGCCACCAAAGGCGCCATCATCAATCTCACGCGTTCCATGTCGGTCGCCTACGTCGACGACCACATTCGCTGCAACGTGGTGGCACCGGGCTTTGTGCAAACCCAGATGGTGGAAAGCGTGATCCCCATGCTGTTTTCGTCCGAGAACCCGAAACTCATTTCGCCGATGGGGCGTCCTGCTACGCCGGACGAAGTGGCCTATGCCTGCCTGTTTCTGGCCTCGGACGAAGCCTCTTATTGCACCGGTACCGTACTCACCGTTGACGGCGGCTCAACGGCTCGCGCCTGAGCGTCAAGGCGATGACATCGGCAAGCAACCGCCGGTATTTCTGCCCCCAATGCGGGGTAGATGCGCTGGAAAGCGTAGACAACAAGCTCTACGGCTGCTCGCGTTGTGGTCATACGTATTTCCACAACACGGCGGTTGCGGTGTCGGCCGTTATCGAGCGCGCCGGCAAAATCGCGTGGATTACGCGCGCCCGCGAGCCCGGCGCCGGCTTGCTTGATTTGCCGGGTGGCTTTGTCGAGCGCGATGAGTCGCTGGAAGCCGCCGTGATGCGCGAAACCTTTGAGGAAACCGGATTCAAGCTCCTCGCGCCGCGCTATCTTTTTTCCATTCCCAATCGGTATGTATTTCACGGCGTACGCTACAGCACGGTCGACGTGTTCTTCGGCTGCACGCTGGCGGATGCCACCGAGTTCCAGCCGAACGACGAAGCAGCCGCGCTCGACTGGCTTGCACCGGCGGCGGTCGACCCGGGCCGAATTGCCTTCGAATCCACGCGCCTTGCGCTGGCTGAAATGCTGAAAGCCTAAAGCCTCGGCCTCACTCGCGCGGGCGCCCAGCGCCCACGTGAGGTTGCATCCTTCCGCCCAGTTGGGCGAGCGTGTCGGCGGTAAAAAAAAGCCTTTGGACGGGTTGGTAAAAATGACGGTCGCTATGCCGTCCTCAATGAACGCGTCAATGGCGCCTGTCCAAGCCCCTGATGGTGGGTCGTGAACGACCAGCGCTTGACGCGATTCCCCATGCCCCGACAATGCAGCCTGCACTGAACAGGATCGAAGCCCCATGAGCAACGCCGGCGAAAGACTTCCAGGTACGCCTATCCCCATGCATCGCTGGTCGGGGGCGCAGGGCGTGAGCATCGCCGGTGACAGTTGGGGTGACCGGCAAGGGCCGCTCGTCTTGCTCCAGCATGGGGGTGGGCAGACCCGTCATGCGTGGAAGAATGTGGGCGAGCAGCTGGGCGCGGCCGGCTATCACGCGGTGAGTTTCGACGCCCGTGGCCACGGTGATTCTGACTGGGCACCCGATGGTGTGTATGGGCAGGACATCATGGTGGAGGACCTGCGCTGCGTGATCGCGGCGCTCGGCGGACGCCGGCCGGTGCTGGTCGGGGCGTCCATGGGCGGCGGCACCAGTCTGGTCGCGGTGGGTGAAGATCGCGTCGATGCCACCGCGCTGGTGCTGGTCGACATCGCACCCCGTATCGAGCCGGAAGGCGTGCAGAAAATTCAGGCCTTCATGGACCAGCGACCCGAGGGCTTTAACTCGCTGGAGGAAGTGGCGCAGGCGATTGGGGCCTATCAGCCACACCGCAAGCCACCCAAGGATTTAGCCGGTCTGGCGAAGAATTTACGACTCACGGCGGACGGCAAATACCGCTGGCACTGGGATCCGCGCTTCATGACCCTGCGCCGGGAAATGGATAAACGTCTGATCCGGCTCGAAGCCTGCGCCAGCGCGCTCGCCTTGCCGACCCTGCTGGTGCGTGGGGGGCTGTCAGATGTACTCAGCGAAGAAGGCGCGGCTGCGTTTCTTGAGCTCTGCAGGCATAGCGAGTACGTCAATATTACCGAGGCCGGCCACATGGTGGCCGGCGACCGCAACGATGTGTTCGGACGCGCCGTGATCGATTTCCTGCGCCGAACGGTGCCGGTCGCAGGGCTCCCGGTTAAACCGGCGCATGATCTCCATCCGCATCATGAAGGGCCAGCGGGCGATGTCGTAGACGTGCCCTGATTCGACTAGCCCGCAGCCACGGCGGCGCGGCGCTGCGCCGCCAGATAAACCACGCGTAGATACACGTTGTTAGCGACCAGTGCGGCAACGACCAATCCCGCGCCGAGCAGTTCGATCGGCGAGAACTGATGGCCCTGCAGGCTCCGAAAGCCGAAGGTCATGACCGGCATGAAGTTGATGAACAGCGTCGCGTTCAAAGGGCCGATGCGCTGGTTGCCGAAGTTCCACGCCAGCATGGAGACCAGCACGCCGGCAAAGCTGAGATAGGCCAGCGGCCAGCGAATGGCCCACAGGGCCTCAGCGGTGGGTAGCGGCACGATCCCGGTGGCAATCAGACCGGCGGCGAGCAGCATGTTGGCCACCCCGCCAGGCAACATGGTCAGCGTGGTGACGCGCCATATTGACCAGCCCGCCAGCTTGCCGGTCCCCATCGTGTAGATCACCCAGGCGAGCGCTCCCAGCAGGACGCAAAAACTACCGAGCAGTTCGCGGGCGCTTTCATGGAAAGCCAACTCGCCTTTGGTCACCACCAGCACCACCCCGGCCAGCGCCATCGCAATGCAGGCCAAGGTGAAGGCGGAGGGGCGTCGGGATTGCAGGATCCAGTGCAAGATGGCCGCCATCGAAGGCTGCAGCGCGACGATCACCACCGCATATTCGGCCCGCGACATCGACATGCCGAGAAAGACCAGGCAGGGCGAGGCCGCCATGCCGATGAATCCGAGCAGACAGGCCGTTTTCCATTGCCGCCCGTAGCGGAGTGCCCCGCGTCCTTCCTGCCAGATCAGCGCGGGCACCATCACCAGCAAGGCGAATAGATAGCGCAAAGCGGTGGAGCTGAACGGGTCGACGTGCGCGAAGCTGTCCTTGGCGATGGGCAATTGGGCGCCCCACAGGGCGACCGCCAGAAACGCAGCCATGAGGCCCGCGGCGAAGGAATTTTTCATATCGGCGCACCGAGGCGCGGCGCGGGATAGCGATGGCAAGTAATCAAAGGTGAAACCGGCGGGGCCGTGGGGCCGTAAAAGACAGGCCCGCAGTTTACGGCCCATGGTCCTGCTTGGACAGGCGCGCCGCAGCCCGGGACGTCTGTCCGGAATGCCCCCGAATGGGGTACTTTGCGCGACATCATCGGGCTGGTGGCGGCCCTCAAATCATCTTTTTAGCAGACAGGTTTAACGACGATGTACTCGCTCCGTTACCGGATTGCCCGCTGGGTGTTGGCCAACCGCAAGCTGGCCTGGGCGATCTTCATCGCCATTACCGCGTTCTTTGCCGCAGGACTCCCCAAGGTCCAGCTGGAGACCATCTTTTCTGACCTGCTCCCCACGGATGATCCGTTTGTGCAGGTCTACAATGACCATCCGGGATTTGGTAACCCGCTGACGGTCGCGGTGATGATCAAGCGTAAGGACGGCGATCTTTTTCACGCCGACACGCTGGCCAAAATCTGGCAGTTCACGCGCGATATCGATCTGGTGCCGGGTGTCGATCACGACATGATTCTCTCGCTGGCGAGCAGCAAGGCGCGCTACAGCGAATCGACCGCCAACGGCATCGATATGCGGCCTTTGATGACCGACCACGCGCCGCGCGACGAAGAAGAAATCAGCAAGTTCCGCAACTTGCTGGACAAGGCGCCGAACGCCCGGGTGTTTCTGGTATCGCGCGACGATACCGCGACGCTCATTACCGCAACCTTCATCGAACATCGGCTGGATTACGGCGTGGCCTTCGAGCACTTGCAGCGGCTGGTCAAGGCCGCTCGCGATGAGCATCACGACGTTTATCTCGCCGGCCAGCCGGTGCTTATCGGCTGGGTGTATCAGTACGAATGGCAGATGGTGATGATCTTCACCGTGACGCTTGGCGCCTTGATCGGCGCGCTGATCCTCTACATGCGCAATGTGGTTGGCGTCATCACGCCCATTATTACCAGCGCGACGGCCGGCATTTGGGCGTTCGGTCTGGTGGGGTGGCTGGATATCTCGATCGAGCCGCTGCTGATGGTCGTGCCCTTGCTGCTGACCGCGCGCTCGTTTTCGCACTGCGTGCAGTTCACCGAGCGCTTCTACGAGGTGTACGCGCAGGTCGGTGACCGGGTGAAAGCCGCCGAAATCACCATGGGCGTGATGATGGCGCCCAGCATCCTCGGCATCATCACCGACATCCTCGGCATTTTCATCGTCGTCGCGGCGCCCATTCCGGCCATGGTGCGACACGCCATCTTTTGCGGGATGTGGGCCGTGTGGCTGATCCCGACCGGGGTCGTGCTGATTTCACTGTTGCTTGCAACTTTGCCTCCGCCCCGCAACGTGGAGCGTCTGACCGGGCGCGGCAAGGTGTCGGGCTTTCACCGGCGGCTTCAGGCCACACTGGGGGCGGTGGCCAGCCTGTCGGTGGGGCGCACGGCGCGCCTCACCTCGGCCGTGGTGCTGGTATTCAGCGTGCTCGCCATCTACACCGCCGGCCAGATCCGCATCGGCAATCCGGTGGAGGGCTCGGGTCTCTTCTGGCACGACTCCGAATTCAACACCGCCGTGCGCCAGATCAATGCGCATTTCCCTGGGGTAAACACGCTGGAAATCGTGTTGGAGTCCAAGGAGCGGAAGACGCTCGAACTGATGGTCCAGAAGTCCGACATGCAGGAAACCATGCGGGCGCTACAGCGCATCATGGAGTCTGGCGAGGACCCGCCGCGCGCGACGCTGTCGTTCGCGGATTACGTCAGCGAGGGCAACCGTCTGTTCAATGGGGGCAGTCCCAAGTGGATGTTCCTCGACCCCAACGACCAGGCCTCCAGCGCCGCTTCGTTCGCGGTGACCATGGGGACCAGCGCCAAGAACTTTGGTCATGTGGTCAATGAGACCTGGCTGGATGGCACCGTCTCGCTTTGGTATCGCGACAACAAGCAGGACACCGTCGACAAAGCGCTGGCGGCCGCCCGCGCGGCAGTCGAGCAGGTGGGCGCTGACCACGAGCGCTTCACCATCCGGCTCGCAACCGGCACGATTCCGCTGCAACAGGCGGTGAATCACGTGGTCGAGCGTTACCACTGGGTGGTCGTGCTGGTGCTGAACTTCTTCATCCTCATTACCTGCAGCGTGGCCTATCGCTCGCTGGTGGCGGGGCTCATCCTGTTGGTGCCCGTGAATCTCGCCAATGAGGTGCTTTACGCCGCCATGCACCTGCTGGGCGTGGGGCTGGATGTGAACTCGCTGATCGTGGCGGCCATCGGGCTTGGCGTTGGCATCGACTACGGCATTTATCTGTTGTCGCGTATTTGCGAGGAATACCACAGCGCCGATGGCGACTGGACGCTCGCCATCGTGCGCGCGCTGCGCACGACGGGTAAGGCCATCCTGTTTACCGCCACCATCATGGGGCTGGGGATCGCGCCGTGGTATTTCATGTCGGGCCTGAAGTTTGTCGCCGACATGGGGCTGCTGTTGATCGTCATCATGGCCATCAACATGGTGCTGTCGCTGGTGGTGCTACCGCTGATCGTGTGGCTGGTGAAGCCGCGATTCGCCGCGCGGCGCGATCTGCTGGTGGGCGAAGGCGTCGACCCGGCGCTGTTCACGATGGCCGATGAGACTATGCCGGCGAAGATGGCTTAAGTGCAGGTTAGCGTTTTCACAGGATGAAACCCCGATGACTGTTATTCCGGTAGAACTGGTTGCCCCGCTTTTTGTCCCCTCAAGTTTTGCCACGCGTGGTCTGGTGGATGAGTTATTGCGCGAGCTTCGCGCGCGCTACCCCTTGGCGCGGGCCGAGGTGCCGGGTTTCGACCCCTACTGGATCGTCACCCGACACGCCGACGTCGTCGAAATCAGCCGGCAAAACGAGCTATTTCACAATGCCGACCGAGCGGCCACGCTCATCACCCGCGACGGTGAGGCGCTGGTGCGCGAATTCACCGGCGGCTCGTGGAATCTCTTTCGCGCACTGGTGCAACTCGATAATCCCGAGCACGGACCCTATCGGCAGGTCACCGTAAAGGCGTTTTCGCCGCAAAACATCGCGAAACTGCGCGAACACATCGGGGTGGTGGCCGCCGAGCGCATCGCCGGCTTGCAGCAGCTGGGGCCAGAATTCGACTGGGCGCACGAATTGGCCATGCCTTATCCCCTGGGTATCGTGCTGGATCTGGTCGGCGTGCCACGGGCTGACCACGCCAAGATGCTGCGCCTGACCCAGTGGCTGTTTTGCTGGGCCGATCCGGACCTCAAGCGACCTGAGACCAACCCCGCCGACCCCACCCATCAGACCCGGACGTGGAAAATCGTCTTCGACGAATTCAACGAGTACTACAGCGCGGTCATGGCGGATCGCCGGGCCTCGCCTCGCGACGACATCGCCTCGCTAATCGCCAATGCAGAAGTCGACGGTGCGCCGCTGGAGCACGTGGCCGCCATTTCGTACTACGCCATTCTGTCGACCGCCGGTCACGATTCGACCGCGCATTCCACGGCCTGGGCGATGTGGATGCTTGCCGAGCAGCCTGCCTTGCTCAAGGCGCTCAAAGCCGATTTGTCGCTCATTCCAGCCTTCGTGGACGAGGCCATCCGCTGGGCAACGCCGGTGAAGCAGTTTGTGCGACATGCCACGGCAGACTGCACGGTCGCCGGGCAGGCTATCGCCAAGGGCGACCGCCTGTATCTGTCCTATCCTTCGGCAAATCGTGACGAAACGGTGTTTCCGTCGCCTTTCGAGTTTCGACTGGACCGTCAGCCCAGTCGCCAGATCAGCTTCGGGCATGGCGGGCATGTGTGTCTGGGGCAGCATCTGGCGCGGCTCGAGATGCGTGAGTTATGGGAGCGCATCGTGCCGCGTCTGGCGGCCGTCGAACTGGCCGGCGAGCCCCGGCTGGTCCATTCGGAATTTGTGTCCGGGCCGAAGTCAGTCCCCGTCCGCGTGCGCTGGGCCTAGCGCACGCCCATTTCGCGCAGGATCGGCAGCACTTCTCGCTCGAAGCGCAGCGTGTCTTCGTAATAGGCCTGAAAGACCATCAACAGCCCGTCCAGGCCGCCGGCGTGGAGGGCGGCCAGTTTCTCGGCAACCTGACGCGCGGTGCCGACGACCGGCAGCGCGCCCGCGCCCAAAACCATCATGTCCAGCGTGAACTGGTCGAATGAACCGCTGCCCAGCCCTACGCCCTCCAGCCAGTTCCCGGCGGCGATGCTGTCCTTGTGGGCGATGATTTTTGCGACTTCCGCAGCGGCTTCTTCTTCGGACTCGCGCCACAAGACAAACGGAAAGCCGGCGCACTTCACGCTGCGCCCATGCGCCGCCGCGCGCGAGCGGATTTGACTGGTGATGCCGGGAGTGGCTTCGATCGACGGCGGGCTGAGGAAGGCCCAGTCGCAAAGCCGGGCCACCATGGCCTGCGCGTCTGCCGAGCCGCCCGCATTGGCGATCGGCGGTGGGGTGGTCGGTTGGGGCAGCGAATACCCCCCGCGAACCTGATACCACGGGCTTTCATAATTGAAGCTGCCCGGCGGTTCGGTCCACAGGCCGCGCAGGATTTCGACGAAGGCGGTGGTGCGTTGATAGCGCTCGGCATGCGGCAGGAGATCCACCCCCATCATCCCGAACTCCTCCTTGCTCCAGCCACTGACGAGGTTGATGCCCCAGCGGCCTTGCCCGATGTGGTCCAGCGTGGCGCCCATTTTGGCGACGACCACCGGGTGAAATACCGGGACGTGGACGGTCGAGAAGACCTTGATTCGCGAGGTCACCGCGAGCAGGGCCGAGGCCCAGGTCATGGTTTCCAGCGAGGTACCCAGGTAGTCGGTGGGCCCGCCGAATCCGCGCCAGCGGCTGACCGGGAACAGAAAATCAAAGCCAGCCGCCTCGGCCGCCAGCGCGATGCGCTTGTTCGACTCATAGGGCCACTCGTCGGGCACCGTGCGGTAGGTGCTGATGGCGTACATGTTGCTGCAGTTCGGCATGAACAGGCCAAGCTGCAAACCAGAGGAAGGCGGGTGAGACATGGGTAAGGGCCTTGCGTGACTGGGGTCGTGCTTTTGCGGTGGTGATTAGACGGCCGACTGGCGGAGTGCATCCCCGATGCAGGCGAGGAATGCCGCTTCGCTATGGGCTGCGGCCAGCACATCGGCGCGAATGGTGTACCCGTACTGCCGCGCAATAGCCTCGTAGCGCGGCACCCGCGCGGCGAACAGGCGCGGAAACATCCACAGCACGAAGTCGTCGGGTGAAATATCGGCGACGTCGGTCAAGCCCTTTTCGGCGAGGTACACCGCAAGTTGCTCGTCCAGAAACGCGGGCCGGTAATACAGGGGCTTGGGGTCTGCCTCTGCGCGGGCCAGCAACTGCCGACCATTCTCGGCGGTCGCCTCGATGTAGATGATAAGCGTGTGCTCGGCCAGCACTTCGAGGGCGCTTGGGTCATCAAGCTCGCACAAGCTGCCCGCGGAATCGTTCACGAAATGCTGGTAGCCGTAGATTTCGTGGGCTTTGGCGATGAATTCCGGCACATCCAGCATGGCGGCTACTTCGGCGTCCCGGTACAGCTTCTGGCGTCTTTTGAATTCCTGCAGATCCAGTCCGGCCTGCGCCGGCCGCCCGAGTTTGCCGAGAAACGTCAGCACGGCCGTGAGGTTGTCGACCGTGATGTTGTTGGAAATGTAGATGGAGTCGGTCCGCAACAGTTCGCGCAGGAATGGCACCTGCATCACCTGCCGCTTGATGTTGTCCAGAATCGGTTCGCTGAGGTAGCGGGTACCAATTCGGTAGTCGGCCGAATAGTGAAACCAGTTAGCGGCCCGCAGGCGGCCAGACAGATGGGTCTTGCCCACCCCGGACATGCCCAGCAAGGTGATGGACTTCGCGTCCCATCGGGCAAATTGTTCAGCGCTCATTCTCATAAGACGCCATGCTACCGGCAGGCTGCGGAAATTTGCACCAAAAAGCCCTACGGTTGGAGGCGGGTGCGGCCGATATCCCGACACAGGCTGTCTTCGGCCCGATACACACGGCTATGATCGAACCCTGTCGTTCGGGTTATTCCCGGGCGCAGGCCGGATGTTTCCAAGACCTCCGACCGCCATCAGCGGGTCGCAGGGGTAATCACGATGCGGTCGATGTTTGACTATCTCAATCAGGGCGCTGCGCCTTTCAAGGTGCTGATCGTCGACGATGAGCCTGACCAGCGCGCGCTGGTGCAGGCCATTCTCCAACCGCCCAAGTACGAAGTCTTCGAAGCCGCTGACGGCATGACGGCGCTGGATATCGTGACGACCCAGGATTTCGACGTCATGGTGCTCGACAAGCGCCTGCCCGGCATCGACGGCGAAGAGGTTTGTCGCCGGATCCGGGATGACATCGGCAATCTGCTGCTGCCTATCATCATGGTGACGGGCGGTGGGGGGAGCACCAGCGTGCTCACGTCGGGCTTGCGCGCCGGCGCCTCCGATTTCATCCACAAGCCCTATAGCGCGCAGGAGTTTGTGGCTCGAATCGACTCCGCCATTAATCGCAAGCGCTTGACCGACCAGTTGGAAAGCGCCGAATCAGTCCTCTTTGCGCTGGCCCGCATGGTGGAAGCCAAAGATGGCAATACGGGCGACCATTGCACGCGACTGGCGCAGTACTCGGTGCGCTTCGGGGAAACCCTGGGCTTGAGCGGTAGCGATTTATTGGCACTACGCCGCGGCGGTGTGCTGCACGACATCGGCAAGCTGGGCATCCCCGAACAGATTCTGCTGAAGCCGGGTGGGTTCACCCCGGACGAGTGGGCGGTGATGAAAACCCACACCATCATTGGCGAGCGCTTGTGTAGCGGGCTGAAAAGCTTTCGCCAGACGGTGCAAATCATTCGCTCTCACCACGAGCGTTGGGACGGTAGCGGCTACCCCGATGGCCTGCACGGCGAGGAAATTCCGCTGCTCGCCCGGGTTTTCCAGATCTGCGATATCTACGACGCGCTTAGCTTTGCCCGCCCCTATAAACCGGCCCTGCCGACCCACGAAGTGGTTCGCATCATGCGCAAGGAAGCCGAGCGCGGTTGGCGCGATCCCGCGTTGACCAACGTGTTCCTTGATCTGGTGGAACGTGAACGCGAGACCTTCATGGTTCAGGGTGATATGGGGGAAGACCTTGGCCTGTCGCTGTTTGAAGGCATTCAGCGCAGCAAGGAGGAACTCAATCTGCCCACCCCGCTGAGAGAACCTGGTCAGTGATTCCGCGCCGCGGCTGGGCTTCCGCGGTCGGTGAATTTCTGACCCGCTGGCCGCTCAGACGCACGGTTCCACTGGCAATCCTGCTGTCCGGTGTGTTGGCCGCCCTGCTCGGCGCTGTTGCCCACACCGGCCTTGACCGCGGGCGAGAACTGGCCGACGCCAAACAGGCGCGGCAACTCAGCGTGGCTACCGCGGCTATGCACATCGCCCGCCATCTACGCGACGGTGATACGCGGGCGGTGGCGCGGAGCTTGGCCACCCTGCGTGAGGATCCGCAGGTCGTTGAAACGGCCCTGATCGACGACCAATACCGTCTGATCGAGGTCCCGGGCCAGACCCTAGAGGCGCTCGATTTCCAGCGTTTCCCCGGCTTGACCGCGACCGCCTTGCAGACCCCGGAGCCTAAGCTGCTGGGGGATGAGCGTTTTGCCCTGATGCTCGAGCCGGTCAAGTTTTCGGATACCGGCGCCCAGCCTATCCCTGAGGCCTGGTTGCTGGTGCGGCAGGATCTGGCGCCTTTGCTCGCCTCGGCGTCGCGTTTGCGCTATCAGCGCGCGCTGATCTCGGCGGGCTTTTCCATCCTCTGCGGGCTTGCCCTGTGGGTTTTTTTTGATCGGGTGTTCAGCCGCCGGCTGGCTGCGCTGAAAGCCGGTTTTGAGAAAGTCAGCGCCGGCGAGCTTGGCGTGCGCGTGGCGCCGTCCGGCAACGATGAACTCACCGACATCACCCGGGCGTTCAACCGCACGATGTCACGCCAGGAGGTCGACCGCGCGAGGCTGATGCTACGCGAGCAGGATCTCCGACAACGCAATGCCTCCTTGCAGGCCCTGCGCATGGCGGTCGACCATCACGCTATCGTCTCTGTCGCCGACCTGAAGGGCGATATCCGGTTTGTGAACGACAAGTTCTGCGAGGTCAGCGGGTACTCGCGGGAAGATCTGCTGGGACAAAACCATCGGCTCCTGAAGTCATTCACCCACGGCGACGCCTTCTATACCGATCTCTGGCACACCGTGTCCTCAGGCAAGGTGTGGCGAGGGCTGATACAGAATCGCCGTCGCAGCGGCGAACTTTATTGGGTGCAATCCACCATCGTGCCGGTGTTTGACGATGAGGGCGCTATCCACCAATACCTTTCGATTCGCACCGATGTGACCGAGCGCGAGCGCCAGCGTCGTGGTCTGGAAATGCTCGCCGAGGCCGACGCGGGCCAGGACCTGCTGGACCGCATTGTGGAAGCGGTGTGTCTTGGACTTGGCGCGCGCTGGGCGGGAATCGGTCGTTTTATGCCCGACCAGGAGACCGTCGATGTGATGGCGTACTGGGAAGATGGCATGCCCTCGACGGGTTTCCGCCTGGCGGTGGCGAACACACCCTTCGCCAGCCCGCTGGTGGCTGGCGAGGTCTTGCGGGTCGCGTCGGGCGTTAGCGCGCGGTTTCATTTGCCAACGCGTTTTCACGGCGTCGGCGCCGAAAGTTACCGTGCCTTTCCCATTACCGGTCAGGACGGCCAAACCCTGGGACTGGTTTGGGTTCTCGACGACAAACCCGGTTCCGGCCATGAAGACGATGAGGTCTTGCTGACACTGGCCGCGCGGCGGGCGGGCGGCGAGTTCATGCGCATGTTGACTAGCCGGGTGCTCGACGAGCAACGCGAGCGCCTGAGCGCCGTGGTGGAAGGCGCGCGTCTGGCCGTCTGGGACTGGGACATCGTTGCCGATGTGCTGCACTTCAATGAACGCTTCGCCACCATGCTTGGCTACGCGCCTGAGGACTTCAACAACCTGACGACCGCCTGGAGCGGGCTTATTCATCCAGACGACTACAGCATGGCGACCGAGGCAGTCGCCGCGCACAAGAACGGACTTACCCCTTCGTACATGACCGAACATCGCTTGCGGGCGAAGGACGGCAGCTGGGTTTGGGTGCTCGATCGCGGCCGGGTCACCGAACGCGATGCGCAGGGCCAGCCCTTGCGCATGGCAGGCGTTCACGTTGACATCACCGAGCGCAAACTGGCCGAACTCGAACTGCGGGATGAGCGCGCACGATTCGACATGCTGATTCGTGCGGGCAACGTCGGGTTCTGGGAATGGGATCTGGTCGCCGCCCGCACCGACGTGACCTCCGCGGTCGCCGATTTGCTGGACGTGGCGCCCGGCGGGCAGCGCGACGTCAAGGAATGGCTGAAGCTTGTCCACCCCGAAGACTACGACCGCTTCATTCTGGCGGGGCAAAAACATCTGAAGGGCGAGACCCCGTATTTCAGTATGGAAGCGCGCTTCCGGGCCCACGACGGCTGGCGCTGGCAGCTGGTGAACGGTCAGGTCGTGGCGCGCGGTGAGGACGGCCGGGCCCGCCGGCTGGTCGGCACGCATCTGGACATCACCCAACTGCGGCTGGCAGAAGCCAGCGGGCGAGATGCCGCGCAACGTTTGCAGGTGACGGTCGAGGCGGCCGATCTGGGCGTCTGGGAATGGGACCGCGAGACCGGCAAGCTCGAAACCAACACCTGGCTCGAACGCACGCTGGGTTTTCGGCCGGCCGAGCAGGCCGGTCGCGAGGGCTGGCTATTGGGCTGGCTGGAAGGCGAGGAACGTGAACGTTTCAACCGCTTCATTGCCGATAAGCTCGACGCGGCCGACGAGTTACTGCAGGTCGAAACCCGGATCCGCGACGCCGCAGGTCACTGGAAGTGGATCAATCACCGGGGGCGCGTGATCGAGCGCGACCCGAGCGGTCGGGCGCTGCGTCTGTCTGGCGTGAACGTCGACATCACCGCACGCAAGGAAGCGGAAGAGAGCCTGAAGGTCGAACAGGAGCGTCTGGCGCGCGTGGTGGCCGCAGCCCGCCTGGGCTTGTGGGATCTGGACCTGCTCAACGGCCGGACGGTGGTCAACGATTGGGTGCTCGAGCTGATCGGCGAAGCTCGCCCCGACCGCGCATTCGAGCGTGCTGAGTGGGCGACTTATTTTCACCCGGATGATTTACCCGCCATGGAAGCGGCGCTGGATGCCCATTGCGCGGGCATAACGCCATTTTTCGAGGCTGAAATGCGGGTGCGGATGGCGAACGGGCAGTGGCTCTGGATCCACAGCTCGGGGCAGGTGGCGGCCCGCGACAGCGCGGGGCGCCCGGTTCGTGCCGCCGGTGTATTTCAGGACGTGGCGGCCCGTCGCGAAGCGGTCTCGGCGCTCGAAACCAGCGAAGCCAAGCTCCGCACGGTGGTTGAGCATTCGCCGGTCGGGATTTTCCTCTCCGACCCGGCAGGGACCATCATTTACGTCAATCCGCTGCTCTGCGAACTGGTCGGGCGCAGCGCCGACGCTTGCCTCAACGAGACCTGGACGATGTTGCTGGATGAAGGCCCCCGCGCCCAAATCAGCGCCGGCTGGTGCGCGTTTCTGGATGCGCCCGAGGGCACTTACGAAGTCGAGTATCGCTTCGAGCGCGCGCCCTCGGGTCTACGCGTGGTGCGGGTGCAGGTGGCTGCCATTCGACTGGACGGTCGTGTCATCGGGCTAGTCGGCGCCTTCAACGACCTGACCGACTGGACCCGCACGGCCGACGAACGCGAGCGTCTGCAACGTGATCTGCAGCAGGCCCAGAAGATGGATGCGCTGGGTCAGTTGACGGGCGGTATCGCGCACGACTTCAACAATATTCTGGCGAGCATTCTGGGGTATGTCTCTTTGGCGCAGACCATGCTGCCGCCGGAAGGCACCGAACGCATCGCAAACTATCTGGCCGCGGTGATGTCGGCCGGCGAGCGGGCGCGGGAACTGGTGGCCAAGATGCTCGAGTTCAGCCGCAACGCGCCTCGCGAGGACTTGCAGCCGGTCGATCCGGCGCCGCTGATCGAGGAGGTGGCGCGGATGATGAAGGCCATCATCCCGTCCAGCATGAAACTCGTGGTGCATCATGCGGCGGCGCCAACTTTTGCCCTGATGGACCCCTCGGATCTGCATCAACTGCTGGTTAATCTCATCGTTAACGCGCGCGACGCGCTGGGACCGCACGGTCAAATCGACGTTCGGCTCCTCAGGCCGCACCGGGTGCGCGGCGTGTGCTCGGGCTGCCATGGCAGCGTCAACGGCCACTATCTGGTCATCGAGGTAGAAGACAACGGCAGCGGCATTGAGCCCGACGTGTTGTCGCGTATTTTTGACCCCTTCTTCAGCACCAAGAGCGCGGGCAAAGGCACGGGCATGGGCCTGTCGGTGGTCCACGGAATCCTGCACCGTGGACGAGGACACGTGCTGGTCGAGTCCCGCCCCGGACAGGGCACGCGTTTCCGCTTGCTGTTCCCGCCGGCGCCGGTGTCGAGCAGCGATACGCCTGCCCAAAAGGTCGCCCTGGCCGAAGCCCCGCGCGGTCAGGGGCTGCGCATTCTGGTCGTCGACGACGAACCGCTGGTGGCGTCTTATTTGTCGGAGCTATTCGGTCTGAACGGCTACGCCGTCGATACGGCAGCTGACGGCGTCGAAGCGCTGGAGCGGATCGATAAGGCCGACCAGCGCTATGGTCTCCTCTTGACCGATCAGACGATGCCGCGCATGACGGGCACCGAGTTGATCACCCGACTGCGTAGCGTGCAGCCGGATTTGCCCATCATCCTGTGTACCGGCTACAGCGACGCCGTCGACGAGCAGGGCGCTTTGGCCCTGGGCATCCGCGAGTTCGTGCGCAAGCCCGTGGCACCCGACGCCCTGCTGCGTTCGGTGGCGGCGGTGATGGGCTCGGTGGCGAGCTGAGCGCCTCAGGCGCGACGTGGTCTAACGCCCGTGATAGACCGGGCTGCGTTTTTCCATGAAGGCGCGCGGGCCTTCCTTGGCGTCGTCGGTCAGAAATACCGGGCTTGAAATCTCGACCTCAATCTCGAGTGCTTCGGCTTCCGGCTTGCCCAGACAGGCTTTCACCGAGCGACGGATCGCCTTGACCGCCAGCGGTCCGTTGGCGGCAATGCGGGCCGCTAACTGGCGCGCCTTGGTCAGCGGGTCGGCATCCACATAGTTCAGAAAACCCAACTGCAGGGCTTCGTCGGCAGTGATGAGATCGCCCGTCAGCAGCAGTTCCATGGCTTTGGCGTAGGGCAACTGCGCGGGCAAGCGCACGGTAGATCCGCCCGCCGGGAAAATCGCCCACTTCACTTCCTGAACGCCGAACTTGGCTTCCGGGACCGACACGCGAAGATCGGTGCCCTGCACGATTTCCATGCCGCCGGCGATGGCGTGCCCGTTGATGGCGGCGATGATCGGTTTCTCGGGATCGAAGTTGCGCAGCAGCGCGCGGCGCGTGGTGTTGCGGTCGGCGACAATGCGCTCATCCCATTCGTTTTGCGGTTGGCGTGCGCCGGAATAAAGCGGAATCAGCTGGCCGAGGTCAGCACCCGCGCAGAAGGCGCTGCCGGTACCGGTGAGGATCGCGACCCGCACGTTGTCGTCATCGCGCACGCTCGCCCAGGCGTCTGCCAGACGGCAGGCGACTTCCGGGTTCAGCGCATTACGCGCCTCCGGACGGTTCAGGGTGATGATGGCGATGTGGTCTTCGACCACGTAGCTGACAACGCTCATAGACGACCTCCGGTGGCTTGCAGGGACGGGCTTAGGCGTTGGCGGCGGCCACCCGTTGACCCAGATGGTCAAGCGCTTCCTGCACCTGGTCAATCAGAATGAGGCAGAGGTCGCCGGGCGCCAGCGAGGCGAGTGCGTGGTCGATGGCCACGAATTCGCCGCGGATTTCTTCCACATGACGGGTGCGGCTGGCACCGACCAGCCCCTCCTGCAGCAGGGCCAGCACTTCGCCGTCCTCTCGACCTCGCTGGCAAGCGTCCTGATACAGCAGCACATTGTCGAAGGCCGCGCCCAGAATGCGGGTCTGATCGCGGATGTCTTCGTCACGTCGGTCGCCGGCGCCGCTGATGACCACGGTGCGCTGCTTAGCAGGCAACGCCGACACCGCTTCGACCAGCGCCTTCATGGCGTCCGGGTTATGGCCGTAGTCGGCGATGACCGTCGCGCCCTTGTAGTCCAGCACGTTGAAGCGGCCGGGGGTGGACGCCACGTCTGATCTAAAGCTGGCAAGGCCGCGTCGCAGGGCTTCTGCGCTCACGTTCACGGCCCAGGCCGCCGCCACCGCCGCCATCACGTTGTCGACCTGAAAGCCGAGCTTGCCGCCCAGCGTTAAAGGGATGTCGGCGAGCGCGAGGCGACAGACTTCTTCGCCCTGATTGACGATGCTGATGTCGTCGCCATCCACAAACACCACCGCCCGGCCCTGGGCGCGATGGGTGACCAGCAAGGGGTTGGCGCGGTCGCGCGAGAAGTAGACGACGTTGCCCGTTGCCACCGCGCCGAAGCGGGCGGAAATCGGGTCGTCCGCGTTCAGCACGGCGTAGCCGTTCGGCGCCACGTTCTGCACGATGACGCGCTTCAGGACCGCCAGATCTTCCAGCGTGGTGATGTAGTTGAGGCCGAGGTGGTCGCCGCTGCCGATATTGGTGACGACCGCGACCTGGCAGCGATCAAAGGCCAGCCCTTCGCGCAGGATCCCGCCGCGTGCGGTTTCGAGCACCGCGGCGTCAACGTCGGGATGCATCAGGATGGTCTTGCCACTGCGCGGGCCACTGCAATCGCCGGAGTCTAGCTGGCGACCGCCGGCATAGACGCCGTCGGTGGTGGTCAGGCCGGTGCGCAGGCCGTGCTGCTCCAGCAAGTGGGCAATCAGCCGCACGGTGGTGGTTTTGCCATTGGTGCCGGTGACCGCGATCACCGGAATCCGGCCGTCTTCGCCCGGCGCAAACATTTCGTTGATGATGGCTTCGCCCACCCGCCGGCCGGTGCCGTAGGAGGGTGACAGGTGCATCCGCAGCCCGGGCGCGGCGTTGACTTCAACCACCCCGCCGGACTGTTCTTCCAGCGGCCGCAGCACCGACTGGCAGACGACGTCGACCCCGCAGATTTCGAGGCCGACCATCTGCGCCGCGGTGACCGCTCTGGCGGCGAGTTCGGGGTGCACCTGATCCGTCACATCGGTGGCCGTGCCGCCGGTGGAGAGATTCGCGTTATTCCGCAGGACGACCGGCTGACCCAGCGCCGGCACGGCCTCGAGCGTCAGGTTCTGATTGGCAAGGCAGGCCAGCGCGATGTCGTCGATCGGGATGCGGGTGAGTGAGGTGGCATGGCCCGAGCCGCGTCGCGGGTCGCGGTTTACTTCGTCGACCAGTGCCTGAATGGTCTGCACGCCGTCGCCCGTCACCAGCGGCGGCTCGCGCCGCGCGGCGGCGATCAGTTTGTCGCCGATCACCAGCATCCGGTAGTCGCTGCCGGGGATATAGCGCTCGACGATGACGCGCGATCCCGCTTCGGCCGCCGAGCGGAAGCCCGCTTCAAGCTGCTCGCGGGTCTCAACGTTCACCGTCACGCCGCGCCCGTGGTTACCGTCCTGCGGTTTAACGACGACTGGCAGCTCCAGTGCGCAAGCCACTTCCCAGGCTTCGTCGACGTCATCAACGGTTTGCCCTTCGGGTACCGGCACCCCGGCGGCGGCCAGCAGCTGTTTGCTGAGTTGTTTGTCTTGCGCAATGGACTGGGCAATCGCGCTGGTGCGGTCCATTTCGGCGGCCTGGATGCGCCGCTGACGGCTGCCCCAGCCAAACTGGATCAGGCTGCCTTCACTCAGGCGATAAAACGGAATGCCGCGCTCCAGACCGGCGGCCACGATCGCGCCGGTCGAAGGACCCAGCCGCACGTCTTCATAGATTTCGCGCAGACGATTGATTTCGCCCTCCACGTCAAACCCGGCGCCGTCGCGGGCGGCCTGAATCAGGCGTTCCGCGATGTCGATCGCGTTGCGGCCAACGTCTTCCTCGTCGTACTCCACCACTACCTGAAAAACCCCGGGGTCGGGCGCGAGCGCGGTGCGGCTGAAGGTCACCGGGCAGCCGATGTCTGCCTGCAGGCTCAGGGTGGTGATCTCCAGCACTTTCGCCATCCCGTTGGTCTGGCCTTCCGGCGGCGGGCTCAGCGATTGCAGCCGCGGATAGAGCGCGCGGAGACGTTCTTCAAAGCCCTGAAAACGGGCGATGTCGCGCTCGTCTTCACCGCAGGTCACGATGGCTTCGATGGCGGTACGGCGGGTCCAGAGATTAGGACCGCGAAGGGCCCTTACACGGTCAACTTGCATCAGCGTTCAAGCCCTTTAATTTCGGGTCGTATGGCGTAAGCGGGTTCAGCCGGCGGCCGGGACGGCCAGATCAACAAGCGCCGACGGATAGCCGATGATCGCGCCGACGATAAGGTCAAAGGGAATCTCCAGCGCCCAGGCGGCAGCTGCCGCCGGCAAACAGTCCCCGGCGTTGACGCACGGCGCCAGCAGGTGACGGTGGTGTTCGCTGCCGCTCGCAAATACCAGCGCATCCCCTTCCAGAAATACCGCGCGGGCGCCGCGGGCAAGGCTTTCCGCAATGGCGGCATTCGCGCCGTCGCGGGCGTACAGCATCACCTCGCCGTCGGCGTGTTCAGCCATCGCCAACACCAGCGGGTCGTCGGCGTTGAGCACCGCCACGCCGTCGCCCAGCACCACATCGATCTGGGTGCGCAACACATGCGCCATTTGCGCCGGCTCGTTGATGCCGTAGCGATTCAGTGCCGCCGGTACGCTGACGCCAGTCACCACCCCCACCTGACAGCGGTCGTAGGGCAGGCCTTCGCGCAGCAGGCTGGCGGGTGAGGTTTCGAGTACGGCCGCATTCACCGTGCGGTTGATCAGCACCCGCTGACCGGCCGTCCAATTGGCGCCATCGCCGCGGCGAATGCAGCGCTGCCCCAGGAACGTACCGCTGCCGCAGGCCACGCCCACCGACTGCCCGTGAAGGTGCAGCAGGAAGCCCAGCATGCCGGCCACGCTGTTGGTGTCAGAGCAGCCCGTGATGCCAATGATTGGAATGCGACCGGTTTCGCCTTCCGGAAAGAGATGTCGGACGATTGCCGTGCCGGCTTCGTTGGCCCCGTCGCCGGGCGTGCGCAAGTGCGTCGGCAAGGAGGGGCCGGCGTTCACTTCGATAATCGCGCCGCCCTGCACGGTCAGGGGCTGGCTGATGTCTTTCGCCACGATGTCGACGCCGGCGATGTCCAGACCCACCACGCGCACCGCAAGGCGCGCCATATCCAGTGTGTCCGGGTGCACTTGGGCCAGCACGTCTTCGCCCATCTTGGCGGCGCGGGGCAGGGTGACCGTTTTGCCTGCCGGCAACACGGCATCCAGTTCCACGCCTTGCCGCAGCAGAGCGAGCTTGAAGGTCGGGTGGTCGGCAACGGTATCGGCCATCCACAGGTCGGCGTCATCGCCGCCCACGGTGGCTGCAACCAGCGCGCGCAGGCTGTAGCGACCATTACCGGTCACCGTGAATTCCACCGCGCCGGTCGCGGCAACCACGCGGTTGTCGACCACCAGCAGGCGATACTCGGTGCCTTCGATGAAGCGTTCGACGATGACGGCGTTCTGAATGGTCTGCGACAGCTTGAAGGCGCTCGCCACCTCCTCATAAGTACTCAGCGCGAGCGAGACGGCCACGCCGCGACTGCCCTCGGCCGGTTTAATCACGACCGGCAGACCTAAATCCTGCGCGGCCTCCCACGTGGGGTCGACCTTGCGCACGATGCGGCCTTCGGGCACCGGAATGCCGTAGCGGACCAGCATTTCCTTGGCCAGATCCTTGTCCTGCGCGATGCTCTCCGCGATCGCCGAGGTGCGGTCGGTTTCGGCGGTCCAGATGCGACGCTGACGCGCGCCAAAGCCAAACAGCACTAGATTGCCATGCTCCAGCGGCGCCACCGGGATGCGCGCGGCGCGCGCCGCTTCCACGATGGTGGCGGTGGTCGGGCCGAGGGTTTTTTCATCCGCCAGCGCGCGCAGCTCGGCCAGCGTACCCGGCAGATCAAAAGGCTCGTCGTGGATGGCGGCCAGAATGAGTTCACGGGCCTTCAACAGACAGGCGCGGGTCAGGTCTTCCTGCGCAATGCGCACCACCACGTGGTAGACGCCCACGGTGGCTGTGCTGCGGGCGCGGCCAAAGCCGACGGGATGTCCGATGCGGGTCTGAATTTCCAGCGTGACGTGTTCAAGAATGTGCCCGACCCAGGTGCCTTCTTCGAGGCGCCGCACGAAGCCGCCGGGGGCTTCGTAGCTGCACTCATGCTTGTACAGACCCGGGAGCCAGGCGGTCAGCCGCTCGACGAAGCCGGGCAGGGTATTGGAAGGACATTCTTCAAGGTCGCCGATGTCGACCAGCGCTTCGATGGCGCTTTTATACGACCAGCGATTGGGGCCGCGCAGCACCGTGATGTCGAGGATACGGATGTCGTGCCGGCTCATGGCAGGTTCACTTTTGTCATACAAAGCGACCGCAGGAGGCGGCTCACGCGATAAGATGGGCAATGGCTGAAAATAAGCATGCTGTCTCATTGAATTTACTGCCCACGGTATGGCGGCAGCGGATTGATGCCCTGCTGGGTCCCGACGAATCCGTGCGCGCCTGCTTCGAAACCGACCTCACGCCCGACCTCCGCTATGCGGACGGACTGGCTGTGCTGAGCAATATCCGCATCCTTCATTTAACGCAGGATGAACAGACGCGGGAGTGGGGGCTGGACGACACGTTAAGCCTGCGGCAGACCGACCACGCAGGCGTGGGCCAGTTGGAGTTCATGCGTGGCGACACGCGCACCGACCTGCTGCGGTTTACCTTGGGCAGGGCGGTCGCCGCCACACATTTTGTGTCCGAACTGGCGCGTTTACGCGCTGACGGCGATACCGAGCAAGAACCCGTGGCGCTCTGCCCTGAGTGCCTCGGTCCGCTCGATCCCGTCTCTGGCGTGTGCCCGGTGTGTGCCCGGGAACTCGCCGCTCCCCCCTCTTCCCGAACGCTGCTCAGGCTCTGGCGCTTTGCCCGGCCCTATCGTTTACAGCTTTTTTCTGGATTCGTTTTTACGTTGTTGGCGACGTTCGCCACCTTGATCCCGCCGTATCTCACCATGCCCTTGATGGACGAGGTGCTGATTCCCTTCCAGAACGGGACGCCCATCGACGTCAACAAGGTGATTCTATATCTGGGCGGGCTGCTTTGTGCCGCCCTGCTGGCCTGGGTGTTGGGCTGGGCCAAGACCTATCTGCTGGCGCTGGTGTCCGAGCGGATCGGGGCTGACCTGCGGACCACCACGTTTAACCACCTGCTGGGGCTGTCGCTGGAATACTTCGGCGGCAAGCGCACCGGGGACTTAATCAGCCGGCTGGGTTCGGAGTCCGACCGGATCTGTCTGTTCCTGTCGCTGCACGCGCTGGAGTTTCTGACCGACGTGCTGGTCATCATGATGACCGCCGCCATCCTGTTCAGCATCAATCCCTGGCTGGCGCTGACCACGCTGCTGCCGCTGCCGATTATCGGCTGGATGATCCACGTGGTGCGGGACCGGCTGCGTACCGGCTTCGACAAGCTGATGCGGGTCTGGTCGGAAGTGACCAACGTCCTGTCGGATACCATCCCGGGCATCCGCGTGGTGAAAGCCTTCGCTCAGGAAGACCGCGAGAGCAAGCGCTTTCTGGCTGCCAATCAGTACAACCTCGCGCTGAACGACCGGCTTAACAAGCTCTGGGGCCTGTTCTCGCCGACCGTGACCCTGCTAACCGAGGTTGGCCTGCTGGTGGTGTGGGCCTTCGGCATCACCCAGATTGCGCATCACGAAATCACGGTCGGCGTGTTGACGGCCTTCCTGGCCTACATCGGGCGCTTCTACACCCGGCTCGATTCCATGAGCCGGATTGTCGCGCATACCCAGAAGGCGGCCGCCGCGGCGAAGCGGATTTTCGACGTGCTGGACCACGTCTCCTCGGTGCCGGAACCGCAGCATCCGGTCACCCTGCCCACCGTCACCGGGCGCATCGCGCTGCGCAACGTCGGCTTTCGCTATGGCAACCGGCAGGTGCTGCGCGACGTGTCGCTAGAGATTGCGCCGGGCGAAATGATTGGGCTCGTCGGTCAGAGCGGCTCCGGCAAGAGCACGCTGGTCAACCTCATGTGCCGCTTCTACGACGTGGCCGAGGGCGAAATCCAGCTTGAGGGCGTGGATATCCGCGAGCTGTCGCTGCACGGCTTCCGTAAACACATTGGCCTTGTGCTGCAGGAACCCTTCCTGTTCTTTGGCACCGTGGCCGACAACATTGCCTACGGCAAACCCGGCGCCACCCGGGATGAAATCGTCGCCGCTGCCCGCGCCGCCCACGCGCATGACTTCATCCTGCGGCTGCCGCACGCCTACGACTCGCTGGTTGGCGAGCGGGGGCAGGGACTGTCGGGCGGCGAGCGCCAGCGGATTTCCATTGCGCGCGCGCTGCTGATCGACCCGCGCATTCTCATCCTCGACGAGGCGACTTCCTCGGTGGATACGGAGACCGAAAAGGAAATCCAGAAGGCGCTGGAAAATCTGGTGCGGGGCCGGACCACGATCGCGGTGGCGCATCGGCTGTCCACCTTGCGCAAGGCCGACCGCCTGGTGGTGCTGGAGCGCGGGCGGGTAGTGGAAGTCGGCAACCACGAGGCCTTAATCGCCAAAGATGGCATTTACGCCAGACTCTACGAGGCCCAGACCCGCCAGCAGGCCGAGGAGGCGCAGGCATGACCGAAACTTTCAGCCTCACGCGTACGCCGCGCGGCCGACTGGTGCTGACGCTGGCCGATGGCACCGTCCACGAAGGCGTGCAGCCGGTGCGGGCCTTCCCGCTCAGCGCGCCGAACGAGTTTCTGGCGCTGGTCTCCGCTTTCGGCAAAGAGCTGCTGTCGATCGACCGTCTGGACGAGGTACCGGAACCGGCGCGGGCGTTGATTTTGGAAGAGCTCGCCCCGCGTGAATTCATGCCGCGAATTCTCGCGATTGAATCCGTCTCTACGTTTGCGACACCCAGCGTCTGGCAGCTCAGCACCGACCGTGGGCCGACCAGCATGACGCTGAAAGCGGAGGAGGATATCCGCCGCATCGACCGTGGCCGCCTTCTGATCAGCGACAGCCACGGCCTGCAGTTGATGATCGACGACCCCGCGACGCTGGACGCGCGGAGCCGCCGGTTTCTGGAGCGCTTCCTCTAGCTCAGCGCGCGGGCGCGTTCGACGATATTGGCCGCCATCTCAATGAACGGCGCGGCGCCGTCAGCCAGTTCCTGCGTCTGCCAGGCGTAGAACATCACCAGCCGCTGCGCGCCGGCGTCGCGGAAGGCCTTCAGCGCCGCGTCCGACAGCTTGCCGTTTTCGGGGTCGACGAACGGGGTCAGCATCAGCTTGGCCGGGTCGCGGCCCTCAGCGCGGAACATCTCTTTCAGTTCTTTCGCTTCGCGCGCGAACTCCACCGGATCGTTGGTCAGCGGGCACCAACCGTCGTAGTGCTTGGCAATGCGGCGCAGGGACTTCTCGCCGTGCCCGCCCAGCACCACCGGCGGCCCGCCGGCCTGCAGGGGTTTCGGCTCGCTGCGCACCGCCGGAAAACTGATCTGCTTGCCCTGATAGCTCGCGTTTTCTTCGGTCCAAAGCACGCGCATGGCTTCGGTCATCTCGCGGGTGCGCTGCCAGCGGGTCGCAAAATTGGCACCCATGATCTCCGTTTCCTCGCGCAGCCAGCCAGCCCCGATCCCCAGAATTACGCGACCGGCGGAATACACATCAAGACTGGCAATGACTTTGGCGGTGACCATCGGCTCGCGCTCCGGCAGCAGGCAGATGCCGGTGGCGAGCTTGATGCGGTTGGTCACCGCGGCGGCGACCGTCAGGGCGACGAAAGGATCCCACCAGCGGCCGTAGTGTTCGGGCAGCGGGCCACCAAAGGGGTAGGGCGTGTGCTCGCCACGAGGAATGATGGGATGTTCCGGAATCCACAGCGAGTCGAAGCCCAGCGCCTCGACGCGGCGGGCCAGGGTGGGCAAGTCGCCAGATTGATTGGTCGCCGGCAGCAAGAATCCGATTTCCATGCGGGTCTCCCCTTGATGTTTGTTGGTATTAACGAGCCCGCAGTCTGCCATGCGCTTGGGACGCTTTTCATTATTAGGGCGCGCCAGCCCGAATCCGCTGATTTCCTGCGTCGGGTGCGGGAACTCTTGCGGCGGTCGGGGGTAGAGTTCAAGGTGCCAGTTCCGATGTTTGAAGGCCTACCATGAGAGAGACTGAGATTTTCCGTCGCGCGCTGGGCCTGCTCGCGCTGGGGCTGCTGGGCGGTTGCGCCAGCCTGCCCGCCGACCGCGGTGTGCCGGAACTGCAGGCCCTCACCGAAGCCCGCGGCGTCACCGCGCCGGCAGCGCTCACGGAGGCGCAAACCCCGGAAGCCTCGCTGCTGCTGGACAAGCCGATAGATGCGGCACGCGCGGTAGCGCTCACGCTGCGCTATAACCCGCAGGTTCAGGGCGAGTACGCGCGGCTCGGTCTCGCAGCCGCCGAGGTCTACGACGCCGGCCGCCTCAGCAACCCGCAGTTCTCAGTCGCGGTGATGACGCCGGACGCCGCCGGGGCCGCCAACCAGGTGACCTTCGGGGTGGCGCAGCGGCTGAGCGATCTCTTGCTGTTGCCGGCGCGTCGACGCCTGGCCGGCAGCGAGTTCGCGCGGGCACAGGCCGATGCGGCGCAGGCTATCCTCAAGCTGGCCGCCGATGCCGAAGCGGCCTGGTACAGCTTGCGCGGGGCCGAGCAGGTCGCTGCGCTCCGCGCCGAGCAGGCGGATGCCGCAGGTCTGGCCTTTGAACTGTCCGGGCGCTTGTTCAAGGCCGGCAACGTCAGTGCACGTGAGCTCGCGGAAACCCGGGCCGCAGCCGGCAGCGAAGCGCTGGCGGCGGCGACGGCGGCCAGCGCGGTGACGCAAGCCCGCGCCGAGCTTGAGGCCCTGCTGGGGGTGCCTGCGGCAGGCGTCGCCTGGCAGACGGCGGGCGAGCTGCCGCAGCCGGAGCCGATGAGCCCCGACGCCGATGCACTTACCACCGAGGCCTTGAATACCCGGCTGGATCTGGATTCGCGCCGACGTGAGGCAACGCTGCTGGCGGATAGCCTCAAGGAAGCTCACCGCTGGCGCTACCTCGGCGAGACGACGGTGGGCGTAGAAACCGAACGCGGCACCGACCGCACGCGGATCACCGGCCCCAGCCTTGCGCTGGAGCTGCCCATTTTTAATCAGGGCAAGGGCAAGCTGACGCGGGCCGAGGCGCAGCTCGCGCTGGCGCAAAGCGAGCTGCGCTCGCTCGAACTTGCCGTGCAGCTTGCGGTGCGTCAGGCCAGCCAACGGGTGGTCGAGGCCTACCGGCGCAGCGACGCCCTCCACAACGAATTGATTCCTGCCCGTCAGGCCGTATACGACCGCACGCGTGAGGAAGTGAATTACATGCTGCAAAGTCCGTTCGAACTGATCCGCGCCCGCCAGCTGCTGCTTGAGGCCCGCCAAGAGGCGCTGGAGGCGGCGCGGGACTACTGGCTGGCGCGGGTTGAGTTGACCCGGGCCATCGGCGCCCGGCGCGCACCGGCCGCAAAGGGGCTGCCGTGATCTCGCGACGCGGACTGTTGTCGCTGGGCGCACTGGGCAGCGCGCTGGGTCTGCTCAAATCAGGGTCCGTTGAGGCGGCCACTCTGGCCGGCGACGCGGGCCATGCCGTGGCACCCGTGCGCACCCTGAACGGCTGGACCCTGCCTTACCGGCTACGCGACGGCGTGAAGGAGTTCCATCTGGTCGCCGAGGAACTCACCCACGAATTTGCGCCCGGCTGTACCGCGAAATGCTGGGGCTATAACGGCAGCACGCCGGGCCCCACTATCGAGGCGGTAGAAGGCGACCGGGTGCGCATACTCGTCACCAATCGCCTGCCCGAAGTGACGTCCGTGCACTGGCACGGTCTGCGTCTGCCGAGCGGCATGGACGGCGTTGCCGGTCTGTCGCATCCGCCGATCCGGCCGGGCGAGACCTACGCCTATGAGTTCACCCTGCAGGACGCCGGCTCTCACTTCTACCATCCGCACGCCGACGAAGTGGTGCAGGTCAGCTTTGGCATGATGGGCTTGTTCATTATTCACCCGCGAGCCGGCGAGCCGCGGCCCATTCACCGGGATTACGCCCTGCTGCTCGCCAACTGGGCGCTGCATCCCGGCACCTGGCGGCCAGATCCGTCGGTGATGACGGACTTCAATCTCTGGACCATGAACAGCCGGATCTTTCCAGCCATCGAGCCGATGGTGGCGCGCACCGGCGAGCGGGTGCGGATTCGCATCGCCAATCTCTCGATGCACGAACACCCGATGCATTTGCACGGCGTGCGGTTTCAGGTAACGGGCGGCGACGGCGGGCGCTGGCCTGAAAGCCAATGGCACAGCGAAGTCACCACGCTGGTTGGCGTGGGGCAGGTGCGTGACATCGAATTCGAGGCGGTGGCCGGGGACTGGGCCTTTCACTGCCACAAAGGGCATCACGCGATGAACGCGATGGGCCACGACCTCCCCAATTTTGTAGGCGCCGATTTGCGCGGCCTGGGCAAGGCCGTGCGCGAGGCCCTGCCGGGCTACATGCCCATGGGCCAGACCGGGATGGCGGAGCACAGCGAACACGTGGCGATGGGCATGATGAAAGGCCCGCCCAATACCGTGCCGATGATGGGCGGCAAAGGACCGTTCGGCCCGCTCGATATGGGCGGGATGTTCACCGTTCTGAAGGTGCGCGACGATTTGGCGGCGGGTGATTTTCGCGATCCCGGCTGGTTCAGCCACCCGCCCGGCACCGTGGCCCGCAAGCTCAGCAGCGACCCGGATTTTGGCCAGCCGGTTCGCCGACCTGATCCGGCCTGATCTTCCCCTCGTCACTAAACAAACGCGTGTCAGCCTCTATACTCCGCGCCTCGCGGCTGCGGCCGCGTCCTGCTGTCTCTCTCACGCTGGCCTCATCCGGCCGTCCTCGCTACAGGAGCCCCAATGGAATATTCCCGTCGTTTCAAATTCCTCGTCTGTGCCCGCAACTTTGAGGGTGATTCCGATCTGGAGGGCGCGCGTCTCAGCCAGATCATCCAGGAAATTGAGCAGGACGGTTATCAGGTGCTGCGCGCGCGGCGCGATGACGACGCCGAACTGGTGGTGCGGACCGACGCCGCCATCGGCTGTCTGATCGTCGACTGGGGCCGCAAAGGCCTGCAGGGCAAGGCGGCGCAGCTCATCTCGCTGACCCGCAAGCGGGGGCTCGACGTGCCCGTGATTGTGCTGGTGCGCGGCCGCCATCGGCTGGAAGACATTCCGGTCGAAGTGCTGGACGACGTCGACGGCTTCATGTTCCTGGCCGAGGAAACGCCGGATTTCATCGCCAAGAATCTGGTCTCGCGCCTGCGCCAATACGCCGAGAGCCTGAAGACGCCGTTCTTCGGCGCGCTGGTCGACTACGCCGAGCAGGGCAATATGCTGTGGACCTGTCCGGGCCATAACGGTGGCGTGTTCTATCGCCGCAGCCCGATTGGGCGAATCTTTGTCGAGCATCTGGGCGAGGCGGTGTTTCGCGACGATCTGGACAACTCCGTGCTGCAACTCGGCGACTTGCTGACCCACGAAGGACCGGCCGAGCGGGCCGAGCGTGAGGCCGCCGTCATCTTCGGTGCCGAGCGAACCTACTTCGTGTTGAACGGCACCTCGACCTCGAACAAGGTGGTGCTGTCGGCGCTGCTGGCAGAAGGCGATCTGGTGCTGTTCGACCGCAACAACCACAAGGCCGCGCACCACGGGGCGCTGTTTCTGGGCGGCGCGGTGCCGGTGTTTGTCGAAACCGAGCGCAATGCCTACGGCCTCATCGGGCCGATGCGGCTGGAAGCGCTGGACGAAGACCGCCTGCGCGAGGCAATTCGCGCTAACCCGCTGGTCACCGACAAATCCATGGCCGATCGTCCGCGGCCGTTTCGCGCCGCCGTTGTCGAACAGTGCACCTACGACGGCACCATCTACTCGGCTGAAGAAGTCATTCGCCGCATCGGGCATCTGTGCGACTACATTCTTTTCGACGAAGCCTGGGCCGGCTTCATGAAGTTTCACCCGCTGTTCCGCGGCCGCTTTGGCATGGGCCTGGGCGATCTGGGGCCGGACAGCCCCGGCATCATCGTCACCCAGAGCACGCACAAGCAGCTGGCGTCGTTCAGTCAGGCCTCGCAGATCCACATCAAGGATTCGCATCTTGGCGAGCAGTCTCGCCGCGTGGAGCACCGGCGCTTCAACGAGTTCTTCCTGCTGCACGCTTCTACCAGCCCGTTCTATCCGTTGTTCGCGAGCCTCGATGTGGGCGCGCAGATGATGAAAGGCCGCTCTGGCGAAGTGCTGTGGGACGACACGGTTCGGCTCGGGATCGAGTTGCGCAAAATGATCCGCGCCACGCATCAGGAGTTCGTGCAGAAAGAGGCCGACCCCGCGCGCCACTGGTTTTTTGATGTGTTCGTGCCGGATGTGGTGGACGTCAGCGATGCCAACGGCGTGCTGCGCCGGATGCGCTGGGAAGAAGTGCCGACGGATCTGCTGGCGTCCGATCCGGCGCTGTGGGAACTGCGGCCGGGTGCCGATTGGCACGGCTTCAAGCACGTCGCGCCCGGCTGGGCGATGACCGACCCGAACAAGCTCATCGTGCTGACGCCGGGTTTCGACAAGGACGGTAACTACAGCGAACACGGCGTGCCGGCGCCAGTGGTCGCCGAATACCTGCGGCAAAACCGCATCGTCTGCGAGAAGAATGACCTCAACTCGCTGCTCTTTCTGCTCACCCCGGGCGTGGAAAGCAGCAAGGCCGGCACGCTGCTGTCGCATCTGGTGACGTTCAAAAAGCTCTATGACGACAACGCCCTGCTGGACGATGTCATCCCGGACTTTGTCGCCCGCCGCCCGCAGCGCTACGCCGGCATCCGGCTGCGCGACCTGTGCGACGAGATGCACGCGCTGTATCGCGAAGCCAACGTCAGTGCCCTGCAGGGGGCGCAGTTCCGCGCCGAACATTTGCCAGAAATGCCGGTGCTGCCGAGCGTCGCGGTGAAGGAACTGGTGCGTAACAACGTGGACTACCTGCCGCTGGATGAAGTGGAAGGATCGATAGCCACCACGCTGTGGGTGGTCTATCCGCCGGGCATCGCCACCATCGTGCCCGGCGAGCGTTTGACCGAACGCTCGCGGCCGATGGTCGACTACCTGCGGGCGTTCGAGCGCGCCGCCAATCGTTTCCCAGGCTTCGAAACCGAAGTGCAGGGGCTGCATCGCGAAATGCAGGCCGACGGCTCGGTTCGCTTCTACACTTACGTGGTCAAACGTCAGGGCGGCTGACGACCGCCACCTCACAAGGAACCCCAGATGGCACTGATTACCGTGAACAAGGATTGGCTGGCCGGCGTTCGTGAAGCGATCGTCGACCCCGGCCGGCGCATCATCGATCCGCACCATCACTTTTTTGTCGCGACCCACGAGTTTCCGCACTACGAGTTGGCCGACCTGCGTGCGGACACTGCGGGCCATGGCATCGAGCAGACCGTCTACCTGCAGTGTTGGGAAGGGCATCGCGAAGACGGCCCGGAACACCTGCGACCGGTCGGTGAAACCGAGTGGGTGCACAAGATTGCGGCCGAAGCGCGCAAGACCCCCGGCGCCGTCCAGATTGGCGCGATGATCGGCACCTGCGATCTGCGGCTGGGGGCCGGTGCCCGGGAAGTGCTGGAGGCGCATCGCGCGGCCAGCCCGCTGTTTCGCGGCATTCGCCAGATCGCGGCCTGGGATGCCGATCCGGGAATGTTCTCAATGCCCGACCTAAGTGGTCCCGAGCTGTATCGCGACGCCGCGTTCCGCGCCGGGTTTGGCGTGCTGAGCGAGATGGGGCTGGTGTTCGACGCCTATCAGTACCACCCGCAGCTGCCGCTGCTGGCCGAACTTGCGCAGGCGTTTCCGAAGACCCCCATCGTACTCAACCACCTGGGCACGCCGGTGTCCGTGGGCCCGTATGCGGGGCGCAGCGAAGTTATTTACGACCAGTGGCTGGCCGGGATGACGGCCGTTGCCCGCTGTCCTAACGTGGTCTTGAAGCTAGGCGGCATGCTGATGCCCTGGACCGGTTTCGGCTTCGAGCAACGCGCCAAGCCGCCGACCTCTGACGAACTCGTCACCGCGCAGGGCAGGCACTACCACGACGCGATCAAGCTCTTCGGCGCCGACCGCTGCATGTTCGAGAGCAACTTCCCGGTCGACAAGACCGGCGCGTCTTACGACGTGCTGTGGAATGCGTTCAAGAAGCTGGCGTCGCGCTACAGCGAGTCCGAGCAGGACGCGATGTTCTATCGCACCGCTGCGCGGGTTTACAGCGTCGCCCCGCTGGCCTGAGGAGAAGCGCCATGATTACGCTGTACAACATGCCGTTGGCGCTCAACTGCTACAAGGTCCGCCTGCTGCTGTCCCTGCTGAAGGTGCCGCACGCGAAGCATCCGGTTGACCTCCTCACCGGCGACCACCAGACGCCCGACTATCTCGCGCTCAATCCTTTCGGCCAGGTACCTATCCTCACCGATGGGCCGCTGGTGCTGCGCGATTCGCAGGCCATTCTGATCTGGCTGGCGCGGAAATTTGGGGGTGACCAATGGATGCCGACAAATCCTGACGATGAGGCCCTGGTCAACGCCTGGCTGTCGGCGGCGGCGTTTGAGCTCCGGCTGGGGCCTTACGATGCGCGGCTCGCGAAGCACTTCCCCTGGCTGTGCATCAACGCCGATACCGTGGTGGCGCAAAGCGCGCGAGCGCTGGGGCTTTTTGAGCAGCGCCTGACGGGCCGGGAATGGATCGCGCTCGACCACCCGACGGTGGCCGATGTCGCCGCCTATCCGGCAATCGCGCAGGCGGGTGACGGCGATGTGTCGCTTGATCCCTATCCGGCCGTGCGGGCCTGGGCGGCCCGCATGCAGGCCCTGCCGGGGTTTGTCAGCCTGCTCGACTAAGTTCTGGCAAGGCGTGCCGGTCGCGCTTGCGCGGCCGGCACCGCGCCGCTGCTTACTGGCCCCGGACGTCCCGTAATAAAAACGGTAGCAGCATGGCGGCCACCGGTTCAGGATCGCTCAACATCATGGCGTGGCCGGTGGCGCCGAGCAGCGCATAGGCGGCCCGGGGCAGCATCTCGCGCAGACGCTCGACTTGAGACGCGCTGCAGACGGTGTCTTCCTCGCCGCGCAGGACCAACAGCGGATGCGGCAGTGGCTCGAGCGCGCGGTAGCTGGCCAACTGGTCGCCCAGCGTGCCGCTGCGAAACAGCGAGAGCACCGCCCGTCCGAAGCCGGGTTCCGCCAGCTGGCGCATGAACTTCCCCACAAAGCGGCCATCTTCAATCGGGCCATAGCGCCGCGCGCGGCGACGCTTCAGCATGGGCAGCACATAGCCGTAGACCAAAGCTTCGCCCAGCACCGGCCAGCTTAACAATCGTCCTGCGGGCACGTTCTCCAGGTAGTTGACCAGCGGCGCACCCAGCACCGCGCGGTCAAAACGCCCCGGTGCCGCCAGCAGCAGCCTGGCCGCCACGGCAGCGCCCAGCGAATGACCAAGCAGCGCGACCGGTGCCTCGATCTGTAGCGCGTCCAGAAGCGCCAGCGCCTGCTGCACGAAGAGCGCTTGCGTATAGCGGGTGCGGGGACGAGCCGAGTCGCCGTGTCCGTAGAAATCAAACCGCAGGGTGCGCAAGCCTGCGACATGGAGCAGCGGCACCAGTCGATCAAATTCCCAGTGCGCGACCGTCGCGCCGTGCAAGCACATCACCAGCCGGCCCGTGGGCGGCCCATCCAGCTTGAAGTAACACAGGCCAGCCGGTAACAGGATGCCTAACGACGACGTGAAGGACATTCAAAACTCCGTGCGCGGTATCGTCAGGGCTTCACTGCGCCATGCACGTGAATACATCCGGATTGCGGGCAATGCTGTCTGTCGTGCGGTTGTGAGCCTCAGCCCGGCCGATACCGCGGCACACGGTCCGCTCAACGAATCTCGCTGCCCTCCAGCCGGCCGCTCGCGCGCCAGTCTTTGAGGATTTCGAAAAACCGCAGCGGTCCGGCGCCGTAGGAGTATTCAAAGAAGCTGTTGCGGTTACCGGTCTGACCTTCGTTGTTGTAGTAGCCGGGCGTGCATTCGAGGCGGAACTGCTCGCCCATCTTGGCCTTGCTGTCCATCTCGGCGAGCCAGGCGGCCTCGCCTTCGGCGGTCGCTTCGGTGATGGTGGCGCCGCGCTCGCGGACGGTCTTCAGGATGTAGGTCACGTGGCAGGCCTGCTCGTTAAGCGTCTGCGGCACGTTGACCGTTACCGCGCTCTGGGTGAAGCCGAGGAAAAAGCAGTTGGGGAAACCGTGGGTCTGCAGGCCGTGCAGGGTGCGCAGTCCGTCGGCCCATTTCTCGCTCAGTTTCTGTCCGCCGCGCCCGATTAGATCGTAGCCCGCGCGCCGGGTGTAGCCGGTGCCCACCTCGAAGCCGGTGGCGAAAATCAGGCAGTCGAGCGGATATTCCTGACCATCGACCACCACGCCCTGCGGGCTGATGCGTTCTACGCCTTTGCCGGCGGTGTCGACCAGCGTCACGTTGGGCCGGTTGAAGGTAGGCAGGTACTCGTCGTGAAAGCACGGACGCTTGCAGAACTGCCGGTACCAGGGTTTCAGTTTCTCGGCGGTGGCGGGGTCTTTGACGATCGCCTCGGCGCGGGCACGCACACCGTTCATTTTCTGGAAATCGGCAACTTCCATCAGCAGCTCGCGTTCCTCGGCAGTCAGTCGCCGGCCAATCTTGCGCGAGGCGGTTTTGGCGGCGATGCCGGTGAGGTTGCGGAAGATGTCGGTCCAGCCGTCGGCCACCAGATCGACCTCCTGATCGCCGCCACTGACCAGCGTGTTGAAGTTCGCCATCCGCTCGTACTGCCAGCCGGGTTTTAGTGAGGCCGCCCACTCGGGATCGGTTTCCCGGTTATTGCGCACATCAATCGAGGAGGGCGTGCGCTGGAACACATGCAGCGATTTGGCCGCCGCGCCGAGATGCGGAATGCACTGGACGGCGGTCGCGCCGGTGCCGATGATGCCCACGCGTTTATCCGCCAGCTTGTGCAAATTGCCGGTGCTGTCGCCGCCGGTGTAGGCGTAGTCCCAGCGACTGGTGTGGAAGGTGTGGCCGGCAAAGCTGTCGATGCCGGAAATGCCCGGCAGCTTGGGGCGGCTGAGTGGACCGTTCGCCATGGCCACGAAGCGCGTCTTGAAGCGATCGCCGCGGTCGGTTTCGATCAGCCAGCGGTCGTCGGCCTCGTCCCACACCATGGACTTGACGGTGGTTTGCAAGAGCGCCTGATCGTAGAGCCGATAGTGCCGCGCGATGTTTTGGGTGTGCGCCATGATTTCCGGCGCGAAAGAATACTTGTGCTTCGGGATGTAGTTGAGCTCTTCCAGCAGCGGCAGGTAGCAATAGGATTCGACGTCGCACATCGCGCCGGGATAGCGGTTCCAGTACCAGGTGCCGCCGAAGTCGCCGCCCTGTTCGATGACGCGAATGCTCTCAAAGCCCGCCTCACGCAGGCGCCCGCCCATCAACAGCCCGCCAAAGCCGCCGCCGATGATCACTACCTCGACCGTGTCGAACACCGGCGCGCGTTCAATCCGCGGGGTGTAGGGGTCGTCCACGTAGTTCGAGAAGTCGCCTGCCACTTCCACGTATTGCTCGTTGCCGTCCTGACGCAGGCGCCGGTCGCGCTCGGCGAGGTATTTGGCTTTCAAGACGGCGGGGTCGAAGTCGATGTCGCCAAGGGTCTGCCGGATGACGTCGGGAATGGCTGGCATGAGCGTAGTCCTGTCTCGGGGTTGGTGAAGCGCTGGCCGGGGGGTAGGCTGCACGAATTGTAACGAGGCTGATACGACGATGGCGAACCAACCGCCCACCCTGCTCGACGATGAGGACCGCGGCTTTGCCCGCGCTGCGCTGGTGGAGACCGTTGAAAACCAGTTGCGTGACAACAGCCCCCCAGTCACCCGTCTCACGCTGGCACGACTGCAGGCCGAGGGTTACAGCCGTAACGATGCCGTGCATCTCATCGTGTGCGTGCTCTCCGCCGAAATCTTCGAGATGCTCGAAGTCAAACGGGTGTTCGACGCGGCGCATTACGCGAGCCTGCTGGAGGCCCTGCCTCAGCTGCCCTATGACCCGGAAGAACTGGCGGCGGACGACGTATGAAAATCTGGCACTGGGTGGGGCTTGCCGCGCTCGCGCTGTGGCTGTGGCAAGGCCGCAGTGCGCCGATGCCAATCGATGCGCTGGAGTATTTCGACGCACGCGCGCCGGCAAGCAGCGTTCACCAACCGGTGCGCGCCGGTTGTGACAGGGGGCGCTGCCTCACCATTTATCTCGCGCCCTGGTGTTCGGTTTGCCGCCAGTCGCATCAGGCGGTCCTGGCGCTGGCAGAGGCCATGCGCACCCGCGGCATCCCGACCAGCGTGGTGCTTGGCATGGATACACCGGAGACCTTGCGCGGCTATGCGGCGGAATTTCCCTTCCCCGTTTATCTGGACCCCGACAAGCGGTTTTTCGCGAAGACCGACGGGCGGGGTGTGCCGTACTTCATGACCTGGGAGGCGAACGGCAAGGTGCTTGCGGAATTCGCCGGCGGTGGCTTGTCGGTGACCGACATGACGCGCGCGCTGGCTCTTGAATAGACGTGACGCAGCATGGCGCCGCCGTAAGACCCGAGAGGAGTGTCCCGATGACGACAAACGTGCCCAATCTTTACGCCTGCATTAGCCAGTACCTGCGCCCGCCGGCCGAAATCGACCCCCATGTTGCGGCCCATATCATCTGGCTGGGTGAGCAGGACGCTGCGGGTCGGTTGGTGGCCTCCGGGCGTCAGTTGCCCCCGTCCGGCGGCGCGATCATTCTGGCGGGCGAGAGCCGCGAGGCGGTGCAGGCACTGCTCGCCACCGATCCGTTCGCCGTCCACGGCTGCGCGTCCTACTGGATTTTTGAGTTCGAGCTTAACCCGGACCCCATTCGGGGCCGCCTGATGGACTATTTTCTAAGCGAGGCTTTCGGCGCGTCCGCGTCGTGATGTCGTAAAGAGGAAACGCCGATGGCTCTGCACCCCGTTCCCGCCGCTCGCAGCCTGCCGCCCGACGACGTGCTGGCGCCTGCAGCAATCGCCGACCCGCACCGTTTTTTCCGTCGCCTGCGCGAACACGACCCCGTGTTCTACAGCCAGCGCCATCAGGTGTGGATTCTGACCGGTCATGAGGTCGTGGACCGTGCTTTCAAGGACAAGCAGCTGTCGTCGGCGCGCGCGATGGCGAGCTTTCGTCACAAGCTGGCGGAACGCCATGCCGGGCTGATGCAGCACGCCCTGTCGCTGCTCGACGGCTGGATGCTGTTGAACGACCCGCCGGACCATACCCGCTTGCGCGACCCGGTGCGGCGGAGCTTCACGCCCGCGTTCGCCGCCTCGCTCATCCCGCGGATCGAGGCCCGGGTCGACGCCCTGCTCGATAGCTTGCAGGAAGGCGCAGATCTGGTGACCGAGTTTGCCCAGCCGCTGACCGCGCTGGTGATTTGCGACCTGCTCGGGGTGGCCGACAGCGAGCGGGAGTTTCTGCGGCAATGGACGCGTGACTATGGCCAGCTGATTTACGGCGCCTCGTCTCATCAGGCGGGATACGCCGAATCCGTTGGCCGGGCGGGCGATGAGTTCTACGCAAGGTTTTCGCAAGTTATCGCCGAAAAACGCGTTAATCCTGGTCCAGACCTTATCTCCCATTTGCTGGCAACCTCGAGCCGCGAAGACTGGACCGAGTCCGAACTACTCGGCACCTGCTCGATGCTGCTCTTCGCCGGTCACGACACCACCTCGGCCCTCATCGCATCCAGCACGCGGGCCCTCTTGCTGGACGAGGAGGCGCGTGCGGACTTCCGTAACCAGCCGACCTTGACCGAATCCGCGGTGGAAGAGTTTTTGCGCTTTGACGGCCCGTCCAAAACCTTTGTGCGCACCGCCAAGGAAACGCATGAGCGCGGCGGGCATGTGGTCGAGGCCGGACAAACGCTGTGGTTATCCGTGCTGGGCGCTAATCAGGATCCGGCGGTATTCGACGCGCCGGAGGAACTTCGCCTCGCGCGTGATCCCAATCCGCATCTGGGCTTTGGCGCCGGCATTCATTTTTGCGTGGGCGCTTCGCTGGCCCGCGCCGAGGCCCGCACCGCGCTGCCGCGGCTGTTTGAACGCTTTCCGCGCCTGCGGCCCGCCAGCCTGGACTTTGCCTGGAGTCCGACGCTGGTTGACCGCAGCTTGCTCAGGCTGCCGGTGGTCTGGCGCTAGTAGACCGGCGTCGAAGACTCGTAGCGCAGGCCCTTGTCGGCGGCCTGGGCGCGGAGTGCGCGGTAGAGCTTGTGGTCTAGCGAGCTTTCCGCGGCCCCGCTTTCGGCCACGTTTTTTTTCAGCCAGGCCTCGCGCCGGCCTGCCTCGGCGGCGATTTCCTGCTTGAGCTGCGCCCGTTTCGCCGTTTGCTCGGCCACGAAAGCCTCCCGTGCCGCCGGCGCCATCGCCTGCAGCGTGGGCGGCAGTTCCGCGTCTTTGAGGGTTTCCAGCTTGACCTTCCCGCGGTGCACGTCTTCCAGCAGTTCATGGTCACCCAGCAGGCTGTCGCTGCCGCTGGCAGTGGCGTTAAACGTCGCGCGGCTGGCCAGGCTGGCGGTTGGCGCTGCTGCTGCAACGCGCTCCGTCGTCTCCAGTTTGGCCAGCTTTTGGCGCCGGGTTTCGGCGTCGCCGTAGTAGACGCGCGTGGCGTCAAGTTCGCTGGCCAACGCCGCCAGCTTGGCGTCGAAGGGCGTGCTCAAGGCAATCGCGTTGCCGTTTTGCTCGACGTGAATAAATTCGCCCTGTCCCAGCGCCGCGATTTGCTGCCACGACTGGGTGGTGCTGCGGTCGGAACCGCATTGCACGGTATTGACCACGATGCCGCGCTGACGCGCGAGCGCCAGCGTTTGCGGATATTGAACGTCGTTTTGATAGTCCAGATGGGGCGGCGCATCTCCGAGGAGGAAGATGGTCTTGTAGGCCTTGGCGGATTGCCGCCAGGACAACTTGTTGACCGCCTCTGCCAGCGCCTGATTCACCGCTTCCGGCCCGTCGCCGCCGCCGGCAGCCTGAAATTCCATCAGCGCGGCATACATCGCGTCCAGATCGCTGGTGAGGTCAAAGGTCCGCGTGACGTATTCATCGCCGAGGTCGCGAAAGGCGACTAGCCCGACCCGAATTTCCGGCGCGGGCTGCGCCTGCGCCATGGTGGTGGCGATGGACCACACCTTGTCTTTGGCGGCCTGAATCAGCCCCGCCATGCTGCCGGTGGTGTCCACCACAAAGACCAGATCGACCTGCGGTCGACCTTGATCCCCGGTGGGTAAGGGAAGCGGCAGCGCGGGCGGCGGCTGCCGAACGGGGGGCGCAGTGGCCGCTGCGGCGGCACTGTCGGGCAGCATGGGATAGAGGGCCAGTAGCCCCAGCGTGGCGACCAACAAGGCAAGCAAGATACGGGAAGACTTCATGGGAATACTCCTTGGGAAAAGACCGTTAAATCCCGCGCGACAGTTGGCGCAGCGCATGCGCTGCGGCACGTGCCGCCGGCTCGAAACCGCCAGGGCGCCGGGCATTCGCAGCCGTCCCGCGCACACCGGGTAGCCACACGAACGCGATTTGGCAAAGCAACAGGCACCACACCCCGGCACTCAGGCTGTGGGTGCGTTGGAGCGCCCAGAGCGCGAACAGCAGGCTCACACCGCACAGGCTCAAATCCGCCAGCATCGCGAGCGGGCGGGTGTGGTAGAGGGCGGCGCGCAGCGCCCAGATGAGGAGGAGATGCGCCAGAAGCGCGGTGCTGGCGGTGGAAGTGAGCGCAGCGATCAACAGCGCGCCGGCCGACCAGACCGCGAGCGCCGTGGGCGCGCCGGCCAGCACGCGACGACTGAGCAACAGATAAAGCACATAGCCGCCACCGAGCAGGGCTATGAGGCCGCGCAGGGCGAGATCGAAGGGCATGAGCACAAGCCCGAGCGGTAAGCCGATGGCCGTCGCCAGCGTGCCGCCTATCGCGACGGCAATGCCGTCGAGGACGCCAGGTTTGTGTTTTACCGGCATGACTCACCTCGGCGCGTTTTGGCCCGCAGCAGCGCGATGCTCACCGCCTCCTCGCTGACCGTGCAGGACGCATCGAAGTCGCGTTGACCGCGCGCGGTTGGCGTCGCGTCGAGCAAGGCCGCGCGTTGCCGAAGGTCGTCCAGTTGACGCTCAGCGTTCGCGCAGGTTTGCGCCAGTTCGTGCAACGCGCTGGCCAGCGCGGCACGCCGACGCTCGCTGCCAAGCAGGCGGTTGGCCGCCAGTAGCTGGCTGCGGATCACGCTGCGCGCCAGCGGCTCGTCGTCTGCCGCGAGGCAGAGTTCGAGTTCGGCTTCCAGGCGCGTGTCGGCCTCCCGCAGTTCATGCTGTTGTGCCAACTCGGCCGCGTGTTCGCGGGCGAGGGCGGCGGCGCGGCGCTGGTCAGCCGCCAGTGCCGCTTCCATTTCCCGCAAGGCTTCTTTCAGAACGATGGCCGGCTCCTCAAGCTGGTCGATAACCGCGTTGAAGTCGGCACGGAACAAGCGGCCGAGACGATTTAGGACAGACATCGAAAACTCCTGTGTCAGTGAACCCGGGATGCACTGTAGGAGCGGCAGCGGCACCTGATTAGGCGGCGTCGTGTAAATTCGAAGGGCAAGGATTTACCGCTTTTTTACATAGCGGACCGCGCGGCGTTGCTATCCTCGGGACTGTCCTAGCTGAGCGAGCGTATGACCGATAAACCCCGCCTCCTGATCGTGGAAGACGAGCCCGCCATCCGCACCGGTCTGGTGGATGTGTTCACCTATCACGGCTTCTCGGTGACAGCCGCCGCCGATGGCGATGCCGGCTGGCGTGCGCTGCAGGGCGGGCGTTTCGATTTGCTCCTGCTGGACGTCATGCTGCCCGGGCTCGACGGCTTCGAAATCTGCCGCCGCGTGCGCGCCGCCGATCGTGAGGTGGCGGTGATTCTGCTGACCGCGCGCGCTACCGACGACGACATCATTCACGGCCTGCAACTTGGGGCAGATGACTACGTCGCCAAGCCCTTTTCGATTGCCCAGTTGGTGCTGCGGGTTAACGCCGTGCTGCGGCGGACCTTGGGTGCGCAGCCGCAGGCACAGCGCTTTACGCTGGTCGACGGCACCGTCATCGATCCGCCAAATCTGCAAGGCAGGCGTGACGCCGCGGCGCTGGTATTCACGAGGCGTGAAATGGACGTGCTGCAATATCTCTACGCGCAGCGCGAGCGGGCGGTCAGCCGCGAGGAACTGCTGCAGCGGGTCTGGGGCTATGCCAACGCGCTGGAGATTGAAACCCGCACCGTCGACATTCACATCGCCAAGCTGCGCCGCAAGCTGGAAATCGACCCCGCGGAACCTCGCGTGCTGTTGACGATACGCGGTGCCGGCTACCGGCTGCTGGGCGTGTGAATCCGCTTGCTCGCCTGAGACTCGCGCTGGCGGGTTTCTTTCTCGCGCTGGCAGTGCCTGCGGTCGCGCTGGTTTTTCAGGCGCTGGAGCGGCTGCAGTGGGAGGCGTTTCATCAACAGCAGGCGCAGGCGGAAGAACTGGCCCGACGTATTGACCGCGAGCTGCATGCGCTGGTCGCGCGAGAGGACGCCCGTCCGGTCACCGAGTATGCGTTTCTGAACGTGCTGGTGCCCGGTAAGGCCGACCTCTTGCAGCGCTCCCCGCTGGCCAGCCTGCCGCCGGACAACGCCGTGCCGGGCCTGCTGGGGCATTTCCAGATCGATAACGATGGCAGTTTTCACGCGCCCTTCCTGCCCCCGCCCACGCTGGCACCGGAAGCGGTGGGTTTGAGTCCGGCCGAACTTGGCGAGCGCCAGGCGCTCGCAGCGCGTTTGCGAGACATCCTGCGCCACAACCGATTGCTGGGTGCGGAGGACCGTCAGGCGCCTGCCGCCGCGCCGGCGATGACGGACGCGCAAAAAGAATCGGTGGACGACGTGGCGGAGGGGTTGGCGTCAAACGCATTTGAGCGACTTGAGCGCGTGGCGCCGGCGTCCGGATCGGTGCCCCGCGCCTTGGGCCCAATCTCCGAATTAAAGCTCGAAAAGCCCTTTCCCGATCAACCTGCGCCATCGGCCGCTGCGCCGCCGCCCACGTCACCGCGGTCCATGCTTAGACGCGAGATCACGGTGCTGCCCGAGCAATCCAGTGCAAAGGCGTCGCGGCGTGCCGCGCTTGAGCCCTTGCCGATCCGGACATTTGAAAGCGAAGTCGACGGGCTTTCGGCAGCGATGCTGGGCAGCGGCGAGCTGGTGCTGTATCGCAAGGTCTGGCGCGCAGGGCAGAGAATTGTGCAGGGCTTGCTGATCGCGCCACAGCAGCTATGGGCGAGCGGCGTGCGCGAGCCCTTCGAGGCGTCCATCCTGGCGGCGAACACGGCGTTGGCGGTCGCGGTGCGTGGCGAAGTGCAGGCGGTGTTCAGCCGCAGCGAGCGCCAGTATGCGAGCAGCGTCTCAGGCGACACCCTGCAGGGCACCTTGCTCTATCAGACCAGACTCAGCGCGCCGTTCGCCGATTGTGAACTGGTGTTCAGCGTCAAGACGCTGCCGGCCGGCGCTGGCGCGCGGGTGGTGGGCTGGCTGGGGCTGGTGCTGGGACTGGTCCTGTGCGGCGGCATCGCGCTGATGTATCGCCTGGGGCTGCGGCAGTTGGCGGTGGTTCAGCAGCAGCAGGATTTTGTGGCGGCGGTGAGCCACGAATTGAAAACCCCGCTCACCGCCATCCGGATGTACGCGGAAATGCTGCGAGAGGGCTGGGCGCCGGCCGAGAAGCGTGCGGTCTACTACGCGTTCATTCATGACGAGAGCGAGCGACTGGCGAGGCTCATCCACAACGTGCTGAGTCTGGCGCGCATGACGCACCAGCAGCTGCGGGTTGAACCCGCGCGGGTCAGCGTTGCGCAGCTGGCAGATCTCCTGCGTTCGCGCGCGGGCTCGGTGCTCGAACAGGCTGGGCGCCCTTACCGCATCGAATGCCCGCCAGAGGCGCTGGCGCGCACGCTGGAGGTCGACCTCGACTGCTTCACACAAATCGTGCTGAATCTGGTCGACAACGCGGTCAAGTTTTCAGCCGGCGCCGCGGTTCAGGACATCGAGATTCGTGTCGCGGTGGTCGACGGTCAACAGTTGGCGATCGCGGTGCGGGACTTCGGCCCGGGCATTCCTGCGGAGCAGCTGGACCGAATCTTTGAGCTGTTCTATCGCGCGGAAAACGCCCTCACCCGCCATACCGGCGGGACTGGCATTGGCCTTGCGCTGGTCCGGCGTCTGGCCGCGGCCATCGGCGGCCGGATTACGGTCAGCAACCAGCAACCCGGGGTGGCGTTCAGCCTCTGTTTGCGCCTCGACTGAGGGGGCGTTCTAGAACACCACCGGCAGTTCGAGAAAGTTTTCGTAAATGAAGGCGCGGTGCGCAATCAGGCGTTCGCTCAATGCGGCACGCACGACCGGATGGTGATTGGTATAAAGCGGCCGAAAGAATGAAGCCATCGGGCACTGCGCTTCCGGCAGCGGTTCAATGAGCCCGAGGAACGTGGCCCAGTAAATATCGAGCGCCGAGAGTCGGTCGCCGAAGAAAAACTGGCGCCCGCGCGCCTGCTGCGCCGCCAACTGGCGGTCCAGCAGTTGCAGAATCTCGGCCATCCGGACCGGCGCAGCTTCGATTGCAGCGGTCGACAGGCCGTATTTTTGCCCGAAGCGGCGCCAGAAACTGTATTCCGCGCTGGCCTTGTCCAGCGGTTCCATGCCCATATCGACCAACATCAGGCGGCCCATCCAACCGAAACCGTTTTCTCCACAGAGTTCGTTGGCAAGGCCGAACATCTGCACCCGGTCGGTGGCATCGGTCGGGATGAGTGACGGCTCGGGTGCCAGGCGCTCGGCCAAATACAGTTGTTCGATCCAGGTTGAGCGCGGGCGCTCATCGTTCCAGACCATGACCGGCGCGCTCGATTGCGCGGTCCAGTCCCGCAGCTCCGTGTCTGAACCATCCAAGCCAAATTCAGTATCCGAGCGCCCTGCGTTTGCGGTAACCACGGGCACATAGGGCAGCTGCTTGACGTAGCAAATGCCCTTGCAGGCCTCCCGCCACATGCCGGGGTCGGCGTAAGCGCCGAGCACGATGCGTAGCCCATTCATCTCCTTCGCCGCGGCAATGCTCGCGTACTGCAGGGTGATGTCGTTGATTGAAATCTCGGCCATGCGGAACTCCTGGTGCAATCGGTTAGCGCGACGCCGCGCTTAGTCAAAATAAAACTGGTTCAGACGCCATCCGCCGTTCTTGCGCCGATAGGTCAGCATGAACTGTCGCTGGCCCTGGTCGCAATCGAGGACGAAATAAAAGCGCATGAAGGAGGACGCAAATTGCGCTTCATCGCGAGGCGTCACGCGATGACAGCTGCCCAAGGGAGCCAGTCGGGCAGGGAGCGTTTGCGTCGCCCAGTCGAGATTGGCCTGCACCTTCGGATCATCACGATGCGAGTTGGCGCGGGCCGCGGACAGGGCGCTCGACGGTCCCTCTTGCAACAGTAGACGGAGGAGCGCCCCGGCGGCGAGGCGCATATCGTCGCGCGTGCGGTAGGGCGCATCCGCAGCCACTGCCACTGGCGCCAACAACAGCGCCAGCGCCCAGCCGGTCAGCCGCGTCACGCTCAGGACAGGGTGCGCTCGATCAGATTGCCTTCGGCGTCGAGCGTGAGGCCGGCCGCTTCTGCCATGGCTTTCATGGAAGCCGGCCAACCGACGCGGCCCGGATCATTGCCGCCGACCACCGCGAGCATCATCGCGGTTTCATCACTCACGTTGCGGAAACCGCGCATCACCTGCACCGGCAGCGAGATCACATCGTAGGGTTCCAGCACCAGTTCTTTTGCCCCATCGGGTCCCCAGAAAATTGCCCAACGCCCGGTCAGCGGCATGAACACTTCCTGCGTCAGATGAGAATGCAGCGCGGCCCCTTTGCCGGGTTCGGCGCGAATCATGGCGAGGTGGAAATCCTGCGCGGGGATCTGCGGACGCATCGTCGCGTCTTCCTGCACGCCATTGCCGATAATGCTGAAAATCTCCCGCTCATGGCCGGGGATGCGGGTGTCGATGAAGGCTTTGTCGGAACTTTTTTGCTGTTTGAAGCGCGCTACCTGCGCTTCCATCTGGTCCACGGTGAAATCGAGTTCTGTGATCGGTGCAGTGTCGACCATGGCTCCCCCTCGTTGTTTTGATGTTTGGCCTAGGCTAGGGCGCGAGGTCGCCGGAGGCAACCTGAGGCATTGCTGGTTTTCTCCTGCCGGCTTGGGGCGGGTAAATTGGGCCCGGCGTCAGGGGGCGAGAAGGGCAAGGGAGGGGACAGGGCATGGTGGTGCGACGAGCCTTGCTCGCGCTGACGGGACTGCTGGTGATGTTAGGGGCCAGTCGTGTCCAGTCGGCCTGGGCGACGCGCCAGTTGGCGCGCGAGGGAGCGATGCTGCAGCAGACGGTGCTGCTGCATTGCCGGCATTTGCTGGCGCCGGCCTTAAAGGCCGGTAGTCGGGAAGGCTACGCAGAACGCTTTGCCGGGTGCGCCGATTTTGCGGTGACCGCAGCTGCCATTCACGGCGGCTTGCTGGGCGCCATGATGCTGCAGGTGGAGGTCGCGCCGGGGCCGCAGTTTCCGCTGCCTGTGAGGCGTTTTGTGTTCAAAGCAGGACCGCTGACCGACAAAGGCTTGCTGGCACTGGGGGCTGCCAGCATCGGCCAATTGCGGTTCAATCCGGCGGTCGCGTACTCGGCGTTCAGTTTTCGCAGCGCTTTTTGAGTCTTGTTTCAGTCGCCAGCGGGCAGGCGCGCCAACCAGACGTGAACAATCTGAAACCCGACGAGCAGCGCGATCAGCAGCAGCAGCATTTGCGGCAGGGCCCGGCAGAAATTCCGCAGCGACTGAAAGCCTTCCGTCGTATAGCGCGCCGCCAGCCCGCGCAGGCAGTGATCGAGTCGCCCGGCCGCCTCTGCGGCGTGGTATTGGCTGACAAATTCAGGAGGAAAGGCGTTGCTGTCGGCAAGCGCGCTGGCGGATGACTGGCCGCGCGCAAGGGCCGGTGCGAAGCGCGCGGTGGCTGCTGCCAATGCAGAGGAGCCGGACGCCGCGCCGGCCTGTCGCCAGGCCTCATCCAGTCCCAGGCCGGCGCTGATCAGCGCTTCCAGCGCGGCGGCAAGCCGGGCCAGCGCCAGCGTCCGCAAGGCAGCGCCCAGCACCGGCACCGCGCCGAGTACCCGCTCCAGACGACCACGCCAAATCTGCCCGTTGGCCGCGCGCCACAGCCCGCGGAGCAGCCCAAGCCCGAGATAAATCAAAAGCAGCACGCCAAGGCTCTCGGCCAGGTACTGGCCGAGGCTGCCGCCCGCGAACAAGGCTGGCACGGGGCGCAGAACGATGAGGGCGTGAAGCAGTACCAGCGGATAAGTGGCATCGGCGAGCACGCGCTGAAGCAAGCTGGCCTGCTGCGTGTAATGCCGGCCAAGCAAGCTGCAGCACGCGGCGAGCCGGCCACTGCGTTCCCCGGCCTCGATCAGCGCAAGGTCGAAAGTGGCCCAACGGGGCTCGTGGGCACGGATCGCGGCGCTCAGTGACAGGCCACCGCGCTGGGTCTGGGCAATGCCCCGCCACGCCCGGGCGGCGGCTGTCCTTGCACCCTGCGCGCTGAGCACGCGCAGCGCATGGGACAGGTCGAATCCAGATTCCAGCAAAAGGCCCAGCTGCTGGTAGTACGCCGCTTGTGCCGCAAGCGGCGCGGTGAGTCGGTTCAGCACCGTGAATTGCCCGGCCGTTCAAACAGCGCCGGCTGCGCCGATGTGCGGCAGGGGCTGCTGTGCTGGGCCGACGGCTTCAGGCAACGGCCAGAATCGAACGATTATTGGCGGCAGTAGCTTCGGCGTACCGGCGGGCGAGTGCCGCCGATCGCGGGGATTGCGGGGAGTCTTCGGCGCTTGCGTTTGGAAACGGGGCGCCGGCGGGTCGCGCGGCCTTCACGTTGGACCGCTGTGCGAGTTCGGCGGCCGCCTCTACCGCCATCTGTGCGGCTGCGGCCGCAATCGCCCGGTCGTCGGCCGAAGGCTGGGCCGGAGCCAAAGCAGCGGCCTGTATCCGGCGCGCCAGCGCCAGCGTCTCCTCCGGCGTCTGGCCCTTCTTCATCTGCAGGGGCACCTCGCCCGCGATGGCGTAATTGCTGCCATCGGGTCCGCGTTTCAACACGTAGGTCGCGGGGCCGCCAGCCAGACTGCCGGCCGCATTGAGGTGCGCCTGTTCGTGCGCGCGGACCGCGCGGTCGGTGGATTTGAGGTATTCGAGCTCGCGCTGGGCGTCGGCATTCAGTACCGGTTCGCCGCTTGGGGAGTAACGCACACCGGCGGCGTCAGCCTCGGTACTCGTCGCAGACGGGTCGGTTCTCGGATTTTGGGGCGCCTCGCCCGGCGGCGTCGGGGGCGCGCTTGCGAGGGTCTCACGCACTAAACCCGGCGGGCGAAAGGCACGCGAGGCCGTGGCGTTCGACAACGCATAGGTCGCGGTAATGCCGTTCATCGCAAGCGCCATCGGCGTCCTCGCCCGGAAGTGGTGCAGAGCTGCGATTGTTTCCCCTGCGCGCCGCGAAATTCAAGATTTATTTAGCGAAAATAGGGCTTTAATCAAGAATTTCGGGGCCGAGCGAGATTTCTTTAGCGGTTTAATCGGATCCCGCGCGGGTGACGGCGCTCACCCGCGCGGCGTTCATCTGTGGGGGCTAGCGGCGGTCAATGAACACGCGCTCTTTGCCAATCCACATCGCAGAGCGCTGGAAATCGATGAACTTCCGCTCATCCTCAATCGCCAGCTCCATCGCACGGGTCGCTTCCGGCACGTTGGCCATGCTGAGCAGATCGGCGCGGCTGAACCAGGCTTCGGCGTGTCCGCTATACGGGGCTTGTGCCGTGCCGCGGGCCGAGCGCAGGCCGTCCTCAAGCGGGTGAGTGCCGTAGTGCACCTGCAGATACCGCTGCATGCGAAAGCCGGTCGAGACGCTGCGAATCAGCGGGCCGTGCTGGGTGCGCCAGTAATGTTGACCCTGCTCCAGCGCCTGTCCCGGAAGGTGCCGCAGACAGAAGAACAGCTTCACCAGCGGGCTGTGCTCGGTCGCCACCATGAACTCGCCGGGATTGACCTGCGGGTGTTCGTGCGCGAACCACAGCGGGGAATTGGGCAGGTCAATAAAGTGCTGCTCGTCGTTCAACAGTTCGAGTCCGGCGGCGCGCCCAGCGGGCGTATCGAAGGCCGCCAGATCTTCCGGGCTGGTCCACCACAGTTCGGCAACCCCGTCGTACGCCGGCTCCATGCCGCCACGGGCAGTGGCCAGCGCGTCGTTAATGGGGTCGTCCAGCGTGTGCAACTGGATGTAACGGTGGATCTTGAGGGTCGTCGAGTGGCGCGCCACGAGCGGGCCGTGGACCTCTCGCCAATACTGCTGAAACGCCGTGCGGCTCATGCCGGGTTTCCGGCGTAACACAAATTCCAGACGAATCATGTGGGGCTCCTGTGGGTTGCGTGTGGTCGGAGGCAGGGTAAGGCTTTGTTCGAGGTTTTGCCTCCCCGACCTGAGCGGGATTTGGGCGAAATGTCGTTGTTGGTGCGTCATCAGGTATTTTTTTGGTGCATTTTTCATGAGGCGAAAACGCTGCCGCCCGGGCCCTGTACACCAGCCGTTCGCGCTCGAGGCCATTGCGCGCCCGGCACCCAATTTCGGCGCTACCGCCTGAACCGGCGCATCCAGGGCTTCGGGCGCTAATGGGTGCGCGCCAGCTTTTTTTATGCAGCTCGAAAAAGGATTTTTTAAGCTTTTTTCGGTGATTTTGCCGCCATCCATCGCGCCTCGGGGCACGCTGATTTCGACGCCCAAAGGCGCCTGCTCGGCGGGTTAGAAGAACGCGGCAGAAAAAAATTCAGAAACCCTTAAAGCAATCCCGGCCGGGTGTCGTTAAAGAAATTGAAGACGCCGTCATCGTCTTTTCAATTCCACGATGTGTGAGGGAGCCGGTTATGAAGTTCATCCAACATCTGCCCATGCAGAAACAATTGCTGGCAGTTTTGCTCGTAATTAGTGCGGGTTTTGTCATTTTCGGTGCGTTCACATTGCGCACCATCGATCAGGTCAAAGTCAGAGGGGATACGTATAACCAGATCGTTCAGGGCAAGGATCTGATCGCCGACATTCTGCCGCCGCCTGACTACATCATTGAGTCCTATTTGACCGTGTTGCAGCTGTCGCGGACCAGCGACGCCGACCAGATTGAAACGCACTTCAAGACCATGGAGCGCCTGGAGAAGGAATACAACGACCGAATTACCTACTGGGAGCAGCAGACGCTTTCTGAGCAGACGCACGATTCTTTCCTGACCGAGTCGGTCCCGCCGGCGCGCGAATTCTTCGAACTCTACAAGTCGCGTTTCATGTCCGCTGTGAAGGCCGGCGACCACAAGGCGATGGACACGGTGATTGGCGAACTCAACGCGAGCTATGCCAAGCATCGGACCGCCATTGACGCTACAGTCGCCTCCGCGACCGCTGAAAATGCCGCCACCGAGACGCGTGCTACCGAGCTGCTGACCCGGTCGCTTTATTGGTTGATCGGCGTGTTTATGGCCACGATGGTGGTGTCGTACGTCTTCTTCCGCGGCGTTGCCCAGAATCTGGTCAAGGTGGCTGACGAAAACCTGAGCATTCGCATCGCGTTGGACAACGTGTCTGCCAGCGTGATGATGGCCAACCCGCAAAGTCAGGTGGTCTACATGAACAAGTCCGTCGAGACCTTGTTCCGTAACGCCGAGTCTGACTTGCGTAAGGAACTGCCGGCCTTCAGGGCCGACGCCGTCCTTGGTCAGGAACTTGCCGTGTTCAACAAAGCTGATGGCACGGACCGGAGCCTGATCAACGCGAACAGCAGCGAAGCGCATCGGACCCAGTTCAAGATTGGCGGTCGAACTTTTGCGCTGACCTCCAACGCGGTCGTTAACGCGCAGGGCGAGCGCATTGGCTCCGTGCTGGAGTGGGTGGACCGCACTGGCGAAGTGGCCATCGAGCAGGAAGTTGCCGATCTGGTCTACGCCGCCGGCATGGGCGACTTCGGCAAGCGTCTCGATGTGAAGGGCAAGGAAGGCTTCTTCCGAGGCCTCAGCGAGGGCATGAACAACCTGATGGACACGAGCGAATCGGGTCTGCAGGAAGTGGCCCGGGTGCTGAACGCGCTGTCCAACGGCGACCTGACGGAAACCATGAACGGGGAGTTCGCCGGCACCTTCGCGCAGTTGAAGGACGACTCGAACACCATGGTCGACAATCTGAAAGACCTGATTGCCAACATGAAGAGCGCGGCCGACTCCATCCACGTAGCCGCCCGCGAGATTTCGTCCAGCAATCTCGACCTTTCGCAGCGCTCGGAAGAGCAGGCCGCAAGCCTCGAAGAGACCGCTTCCAGCATGGAAGAACTGGCCTCTACGGTGAAGCAGAACGCCGACAACGCCCGCCAGGCCAATCAGTTGGCGGTGGCGGCGTCGCAGGTTGCGGCACAGGGCGGTGAACTGGTCGGCGGCGTGGTCGCCACCATGGCGTCGATCAACGACGCCTCGCGCCGCATCGTCGACATCATCAGCGTGATCGATGGCATCGCTTTCCAGACCAACATTCTGGCGCTCAATGCGGCGGTTGAAGCCGCACGTGCCGGTGAGCAGGGTCGCGGCTTCTCGGTGGTGGCTTCGGAAGTGCGCAACCTCGCGCAGCGGTCCGCCGCGGCGGCGAAGGAAATCAAGGAACTCATTTCCGACTCGGTGACGCAGATCGACAGCGGCTCGAAGCTGGTTCGCGAGACCGGCGAAACGATGACGCAGATTGTGGCCTCCGTGCAGCAGGTGACGGACTTCATGAGCGAAATCGCCACCGCCTCCAGCGAGCAGAGTTCAGGCATCGATCAGGTCAACATCGCGGTGGCGCAGATGGAAGACACCACCCAGCAAAACGCTGCGCGGGTGGAACAAGCCGCCGCTGCGGCCAAGTCGCTGGAAGAGCAGGCGCACGCCCTGACCGAAGCGGTCAGCGTTTTCCGGCTGTAATTCAGGTCGTCTGACCGCTGGATAAATCGGCGCCGTCGGGGCTCCCCTCGACGGCGCCGATTTTTTTTGGAGCCGGCGACCGCGTCAGCCTTGGCGGCCCGCTGCCGTTCCCCGTCCCCCGAGCGTCCAGCGCCACGCGGTCGCCCGCTTATCCTTCGCACGGCCACGCCCGGCGCCTGCGCATCCGCGAGCAGGTTTGGCTTGCCGGCGCATCGGGCCTGTCGTCAAATACCGACGCGCCAGAGCGTCGGTCCGCGCGCGCTATCTTTTTTGAACGCAACCAAGGAACTCATCCCATGACAGCAAAAACCTCCCATGGCATCGGCGTAGGTGTCTTTCAGGTCATCGCCGACCTCCATACCGGTGACCCCGCGGTAGTGGCCAAACGGGCCGAAGAACTGGGCTTTGACTCCTACTGGTTGCCAGAACACGCAGCGATTCCCGAAGGCTCGGGCGATGTCTATCCGGGTAAGGTTGAAGGAGGGTCGGCGCCCGACTACCTCTACAAGATGCCCGACCCGCTGATTGGTCTGACGCGCGCCGCGGCAGTGACCAGCACGATCAATCTGGGTACCGGCGTGGCGCTGGTGCCGGAACGGCATCCGGTGCTGGCGGCGAAGGAAATTGCGTCGCTCGACCATTACAGCAAAGGCCGGTTCATCTACGGCATCGGCGCCGGCTGGAACGAAGCCGAGTGCACGATGATGGGCGGCGACTTCGCGCACCGCTGGGCGCAGGTGAAGGAATACATCTTCGCGATGAAGAAACTGTGGACCGGCGAATACGTCGGCGCCGAAGGCAAATACGCCAATTTCCCGCCCAGCGTCTGCCGCCCCACGCCCTGGCGCAAGCCGCATCCGCCGATCATGCTCGGCAGTATCGGCTCGCCCAATGTGTATCGCCGAGTTGCCCAGTGGGGCGACGGCTGGCTGCCGTTTGTGATTAACCCGCAGGAGGTGGCCGACGGCCGCGCGGAGATCAACAAGTTTGCCCGCGATCTGGGCCGCGACCCGGCGACCATCAACATCACCGCCTTTGCGCCGGACGGCATGTTCCGTACCCGCAAGGACATCAAGGCGCTGGCGGATGCGAGCGCCAATAATGCGGTGCTGTGGCTGCAAGGGCAGAACGAGGCGGCGATTTTGAAGGAACTGGAAGTTCTGGCGGCGGAGATTTTCGACTAGGGACTGCGTCGGCGGTACGTCTGCCCGGCGGGTAGACGTACCCAAGCCGAGGCGTGAAGCGCTTGCCGAAGCGGGCACCGGCAGGCGGCGTTCGTTTTCTCAGCGTTCGCTTTCTCAAGTGCCTCAACGCAATTGCGGAGTCTCCACATGAATGCGCCATCCCAATCTCACGCCGTGAAGATCGCCCCGGGCTTTTCCTACGACGCCAGCAAAATTGAGTGGAGCAAGTTCTTCACGCCGGGCACCTGGTATCGCCTGCTGCACGTTGACGTCGAGGCGCGCACCGCCGACATGCTGGTCAAGTTCGAGCCGCAGAGCGAATGCATGTATCACCGCCACGCCGCCTGCACCAGCACGCTGGTCTTGTCCGGCGAGTTGCGCGTGCGCGAGCAGGTCGACGGCGCTGAAGTCATCAAGGTAAAGCCCGCCGGCAGTTACTCGCACGGCGGCGAAGGTGAAATTCACATCGAAGGCAGCGGCGCGGAAGAGGCCGTAATTTTCTTCGGCATGCGTAGCGAGAACGACGTGATTTACGAACTTCTGAACGCCGACCTGTCGCTCAAGCGGCCGGTGACCGTGCAGGACTTCTATCGCGACTGGTGTGAGCGCTGGCCGGCCGACGCGCGCTAGCGCCTGTGCGGGCGGGCCGGGAGGCGCTACTTAGCGGCAGCTGAAAGCAGGCTTTGCGCGACGCGAATTGATTGCGTCCCAGACGCTCCTAAAAGTCGCCAGCGCCCTGCGTCCCGTCGATGCGGCGCAGTCACCGTTCTCATCCTCGCAGCGCTGGCCCCGCTGCCCAGCCCTGGAGCAAGCCCGCGATGACCCCTCTTCGGCCAGATGTCTGGCAACCCACGGCGGCCCATCTCGAGCGCTCGGGCGTGGCCCTGCTGGTACGCCACTTCGGCCTTGCCGACTACGACGCCTTGATGCGTTTCGCATTGGAACAGCCCGCCGCGTACTGGGCGGGGGTGGCCGAGTACTGCCAGTTCGTCTGGGATGAAGCGCCGGCCGACTATGTCGACCTGAGCGCGGGCGCCGCGCTGCCGCGCTGGTTTCCGGGAGCACGACTCAACTGGGTCAACAGCGTGTTGGCTTGGGGCGAGCGGGCTGATGGCGCGACGCGCCTCGCCGTCGTCGAAGAATATGAAGACGGGCGCGTTGAACGCCTGACGTATCAGGCGCTGCGGGAACGCGTGGCGGCCTGCGCACAGGTGCTGGTCGGTCATGGCGCGGCCCCCGGCGAGCGGGTCGGCCTGCTGATGGAAAACGGCCTCCACGCCACCGTGGCGCTGCTGGCGATTTCGGCTATCGGTGCGGTGGCCGTGCCGCTCTTCAGCGGCTTTGGGCCAGAGGCGGTGGTGGCGCGACTATCGGCCGCCGGCGCGCGCCTGCTCATCGCATCGCGCGGGTTTCAGCGCCGGGGCAAGCCGGTAGCGCTTGAGCCCGTGGTGCGCGCCGCCTGGACCGACCTGCCGCTGCTTGAACGGGTGCTGTGGACCTCGCCCGCGAACGATGCGTCGGCGGCGACGCGAGAGTCGGATCTGGTCGCGGAAATGAACGCCCTAGCGCCAGCGTCATTCACGCCACGCGTTGGTACTGCCAACGATCCCTTTCTGCTGATCTACACCTCGGGCACGACCGGCAAGCCGAAAGGCATCGTGCACACGCACGGCGGCTTTCCGCTCAAAATTGCCCACGACGCGCTGGTGCATTTCGACCTTGCGCCGGGCGATGTCTTTTGCTGGCCGGCCGACATGGGCTGGATCGCGGGCTCGCTGGTGCTGGCCGCGGCCCTGCTGCGCGGCGCGACGCTGGTCTGCTACAGCGGTGGTCCCGACTACCCGGATTTCTCGCGCCTTTCGCGTCTTATCGAACGCCATGGCATTACGCATTTCGGCTCCGCGCCGACCCTGATTCGCGGCATGGCCAGCCACGCGGCGGAGGCAAGCCAGGGCGATGTGTCCAGCGTCAAACTGCTGATCACCGCCGGCGAAGGCATCGACCCCGAACATTTCAGCTGGTTTCAGCAGCATTTTGGTCGTGGCACGGCGCCGCTTATCAACTACACCGGGGGGACCGAAGCCTCCGGCGCGCTGCTGGCCTCGGTGGTGGTGCGCCCGATCGTGCCAAGCGGATTTAACAGCGCATCGCCCGGCGTGCCGGTGGCCATTCTGGGCGCAGACGGGCGCGCGCTCGTCGATAAGGTTGGAGAACTCGCCGTGCGCGGCGCGTTTCTCGGCATGACCCAGTCGTTCTGGCAGGACGATGCGCGCTATCTCGACACCTATTGGCAGACACTGCCTGGCATCTGGGTGCACGGCGACCTCGCGCTGCAGCGCGCCGACGGCCAGTTCTTCATGCGCGGCCGTTCCGACGACACGCTGAAAGTGGCCGGTAAACGCCTGGGGCCGGCGGAAGTGGAAGAAGCGGTGCTGAAGTTGCCGGAAATCAGCGAGGCCGCGGCCATTGGCGTGCCGGATGCCGAGCGCGGCGAGCGGCTGGTGGTCTTCGTGATCGCCGCGCAGGCGGCCGCCGACCCGGCTGCGGTTGCCGCACGGGTGACGATGCAGGTGGAGTCCCAGCTCGGTCGACCGTTTCGGCCTGCGGCTGTTCACTGCGTCACTCAGCTGCCAAAGACCAGAAGCTCGAAGACCATGCGGCGGGTCATTCGTAACCTCTATTGCGGAAATCCGCCGGGTGATTTGTCCGCGCTCGATAATCCCGCGGCGCTGGATGAAATCCGGCGCGCGGCCGCCGGCGCCGCCAGTTGAAGCAGCGCCCGCCAGCTACATCTCAATTTGTACGGAAGGAAGACCCATGCGTTACGAAGATTTTCAGCACATCCGCTTTGAGTGGAAAGAAGACGGCGTGTTGCTGGCCACGCTCAATCGTCCCGAGGTCATGAACGCCACCAATGCCAGACTGCATTGGGAACTGACCAAAGTCTGGGGCGTGATTCACGACGATCCGAACACGAAGGTCGTCGTCGTGACCGGTGCCGGCGACCGCGCGTTTTCGGCCGGCGGGGATCTGTCCTGGGTCGAGGAAATGGTCGGCAATCCGGACGTCGTGAAGATTGTGAAGAAGGAAGCCGGCGATATCGTTTACAACATGCTCGCCTGCGACAAGCCGATCATCTCGGCCATCAACGGCACGGCGGTGGGCGCGGGTTTGGCGGTAGCGCTGCTGGCCGATGTCAGCCTCATCGCCGAAGAGGCGCGCATCACCGACGGTCACACCCGGCTCGGCGTGGCGGCGGGGGATCATGCGGCGATCGTCTGGCCGCTGCTCTGCGGGGTGGCGAAAGCGAAGTACTACCTGATGACCGCTGATTTCATCGAAGGCCGTGAAGCCGAGCGACTGGGGCTGGTGACCTTCTGCCTGCCGCGCGCGCAGCTCCTGGAAAGAGCGCTGGCGATCGCCGCCAATCTGGCCCGCGGCAGCCAGACCGCGATTCGTGCGACCAAGCAGTCCATGAACAACTGGATGCGGATGGCCGGACCGATTTTTGACCACTCGCTGGCCGAAGAAATGCTGTGCTTCCTCGGGCCCGATGCGCGCGAGGGACTGGAGTCGGTGCGCCACAAGCGCGCGCCGAAGTTTCCGTCGGCAGAACTGCCGAAGTAGTTGCCTGCACCTGTGGCGCGGCAGCGCAAGCATGACGCGCCGTGGCCAGTGGACGCCGCTAGCCAATTCCAATACAAATGACGCCCGCGCCCGGCGCGGGCAATCCACACCGTTTCATTAACGTCTGGAGTCTCTATGTCTTCCAAGATTTACCCCGATGCTGCCAGCGCATTGGCGGGCCTGACCACCGATGGCATCACCGTGATGTCCGGCGGCTTCGGTCTGTGCGGCATTCCCGAGAATCTCATCACCGCCTTGCGTGATTCCGGGGCTAAAAACCTCACCGTGATCGGCAACAACGTGGGCTGCGACGAGCACGGCATGTGGCTGGTGCTGGCCAATAACCAGATCAAGAAAGTGCTGGCCAGCTACGTTGGCGAAAACAAGATTCTGGAAACCCGCTTCATGAATGGCGAGGTGGAAATCGAGTTCAATCCGCAGGGCACACTGGCCGAGCGGATCCGCGCCGGTGGCGCCGGCATCCCGGCGTTTTACACCCGCACCGGTTACGGCACGGCGGTGGCGGAAGGCAAGGAAACCCGCCAGTTCAACGGCGAGTGGTACGTGATGGAAACCGGCCTGACCGCCGACATCGCGCTGGTAAAAGCCTGGAAGGCCGACCCCGAGGGCAACCTCGTTTATCGCAAGACCGCGCGCAACTTCAATCCCATGATGGCAACCGCCGGCCGCGTGACCGTCGCGGAAGTCGAAGAACTGGTGCCGGCCGGCTCGCTCGACCCCGACCAAATCCATACGCCCGGCATCTACGTGCAGCGGCTGGTCGTGGGCAAGCATTACGTGAAGCACATTGAGCGGCGCACCACGCGCCCGCGGGAGAAAAACTGATGAGCTGGACTCGCGAACAAATGGCCGCTCGCGCGGCGCAGGAACTGCGCGACGGCTTCTACGTGAATCTCGGGATCGGCATCCCGACGCTGGTGGCGAACGTCATTCCCGACGGCATGACCGTCACCTTGCAGAGCGAGAACGGCATGCTCGGCATGGGGCCGTTCCCGTATGAAGGCGAAGAAGACGCCGACCTCATCAACGCCGGCAAGCAGACCATTACCGAGTTGCCGCAGACCAGCTATTTCTCCAGCGCCGACAGCTTCGCGATGATTCGCGGCGGCCATATCAACCTGTCTATTCTGGGCGGCATGCAGGTATCGGAAACCGGCGACCTCGCCAACTGGATGGTGCCCGGCAAGATGGTCAAGGGCATGGGCGGCGCGATGGATCTGGTGGCCGGCGTGCGGCGCGTGGTGGTGGTGATGGAGCACTGCGAAAAGAGCGGCGAGTCCAAGTTCAAGCCCAGCTGCAGCCTGCCCTTGACCGGTAAAGGCGTGGTGGATCTGCTGATCACCGACCTCGCGGTGTTCGAGATCGACCGCAAAGGCGGCGGCGCTAAACTCGTCCAGCTGGCCGATGGCGTGACGCTGGAAGAGGTCAAAGCCAAGACCGAAGCGCGCTTCGAGGTAGCCCTGGCCTAAGGCCCCGCGGCGGACTCGCGGCGCGAGTCCGCCCGCGCGCTTAAAACGACAGCTTCACGCCGCCGCCGCAGCTGAACTGCGCGCCGGTGCTGAAGGCTTCATAGCCCAGCGTGGCGTACAAGGCCGCGTTGCGGGCGATCTGCAAATCGGCGCCGCCATCAAGCGTAAAGCCGTGCAGGCCGCGATTCTCCCCGCGCACATCCAGACGCCCGGCCGCCGGGCTCCCCACGAACGCCGCGCGCAGGGTTTTGGCGTCGGCATCATCTGCTAGCGCGTCCACTTGATAAGCAAGCGCCAGACGCGGCGTTAGCGTTGTCGTGCTCAACCCGCGCAAGGCGATGGGCGCAGCAGACAGCTCCAGCCCGAGGTTTGCGGTAAGGCTGTGGGCGGTGTGCGCATCCAGCGTCGTGTTAAGACCACTGCTGCCCCCTTCGCGCACCGTGCCTTGCTGATAAGCGCCCCAAGCGATCCCGACCAGCGGCCGCAGGTAGGTCTTGGTGCGGGTGGCGGTGGGCAGTGCCAGCAGGTAATCGCCGTTGAAGGCGACTGTGTAGCCCTCCGCATCTGGGCGTGCCGTCAACGTGGTGCCATCGCCAATGAAGGCGAGCTGTCGGCTGCCGTCGAGATCGAAATGGCTGTAGCCCACAAGGCTGCGGAAGGTCCACGCCGCGGCCGGCTGATAGACCCCATAGGCGCTAAGGCTGTTTACATCGGCGCCAATTTGCGCCTGACTCCCGGGCATGTGATCAAGATCTGCATTGCCGTGACTGAAGGCGGCGCCCACGGTCCAGCGCTGCACAGGCTGGTATTCCAGCCCGAAGCTGCTGAGCAGCATGTGGCTGTCGTAGTCGCTTAGCCCGTCGCGGCCATCGATCTCGCTGCTGGCATCGCTGGCGCCGGCAAACACGCAAACGGGAGACGCGCCGGTCTTGTCCGCTGCCCCGCCCGGCGTTTGCATCACGCCGCCACCGGTGGCGCAGCGGCCGGCGCCGCTTAGCAGCGTGTCGCGCTGGCGCTGCAGCGTTTCCAGACCCACGCTCTGAAAGGCGGCCCAGGGTTCTGGTGCAAGCGAGGTCACGGCAGCGGTCAACTGCTCGCTGGTATCAAGCGCTAGCAGGCGCGAAGTCGCGCTGAGCAGACCGGCAGAAATGCCCGCCGCGGCGGCTTGCCCGGTGGTGAAACCGGTGCTGTCGATGAGCGCGCCGCCCCGCGGGCCCGCGCCGACCACGGCCGCAAAGGTCCGGTCCAGCGCGCCGGCCGTTGCCAGTTGATTGGCGTGCGCCTGCGCCAGCGTCCGCATGGCGGACTCAGCCACGCCGTTGCCGTCGCGTCCGCGCCATTGCAGGTCGAAGCTCCGCGGGTTGCCATCGAACTCCTGAACAACCGTCGCGCCCTGCTGGAGCAGCGCACTGCCCAAGGTCGACTGATCGATTGCAAGGCTATCTGGCCCGGCAAAGCCGGTGCTGGCGGGTGCGGTTAGCAGCGTGTACTTGAGCAGCGGCCAAGGCGCGCCGCCGCCGTAAGACAGCAGCTTTGCCGTGCCGCTGAAATTGCTGATTTGTCCGGCGACGTTCAGGCGGTCGTGCAGGGCGCCCTGAAACTCGAACGCGAGCGTCCCGCCGTTCAGGGCAAGGCTGCTGGCGGTCAGCGTGCCGATGGAGTTGCCGGGCGCAAGCGTCGCACCAGACACCAGCGACGTTGCCGGCAGGCGGCCATTGCCGCCCACCACGCCGCCGTCCGCGATCGACAGGACGGAGGAGGAGGCAATGCTGCCGTTCACCTGCAGCGTGGTATTGGCGCCGACGTGCGTCGCGCCGGTGTAGGTGCTGGTGCCGGCGAGCGTCATCGCACCGCCCGATTCTCCGTTAATGAAAGACAGGTCGCCGGCGCCGCTGAACACGCCCGTGAAGACCGCGTTCAGCCCATTGCCGTCGATGTAGCCGCCGGTGCCGGTGTTGTAGCTCGTGCTGAAGCTGCCCGGCACATCAACCTGCAAGGTGCCGCCGTTGAAAGCGGTGTCGTAGGGCTTGCTGGCATAGGCCATATGCTCGGCGAAAATCCGCGAATCGACACTCATGATTACCGTGTTATGAACGCCCGGCGTGACGTACCAGGTCGCGCCGCTATCGCTGCTGCCGCGGAAGGTGTGGTAGCCGTAACCTAGCAGCGCCGTGGGGGAGACGGCGGTCCCGAGCCCGGTGCTGCCGGTATTGCTCCATCTGATCCCTACAGCGTCGGAGGAAATGGTCAGGCCGTAGGTGGTGTCGGGGCTCAGTCTGAACAGGGGATTTGTCCCCACCTGGTTAAACGTAAAAATGCCGCCTGCGCCCGTGATATTGGCTGGCAGTAGCACGGTGCTGGCGAGGCGGGTCGTGGGGGTGTAGGCGCTGCCCACCACGCTGACCGACCACAGGGAGATGCGGACGTTCTGAGTGACCGGGGCGCTGGTAAGGGGCGCCGGATTGAGCCCCAGACTGATCGACTCAATCTGACCGCCCGCCGCATTGCTGGTGAAGATCAGCGACTTGAATTCGCTAGTGGTGAGCGTAGAGCCGCCCGTCGACCCATTAGGGGTATTGGTCAGCACCACGTTGGCGGCCAGGCCGCTCGCGGGCAGGCCAAGGGCAGCGAGCAGCGAGCAGCGAGCAGGCGAACACGCAGTGGCGGTCGGGCGCCAGGGTAAAAGCAGTCAAGCAGGATCCTTTCATCAACGGGAATCGCGGGCGTAAAGGGCCTCGCGCGAGGCGTGGATGATATACGGATGCGCACTTGCCGCGGGCTGAGTGAAGGCGCTGGCGTTCCGCGTGGCCCCGCGACGGCAGGGCCACGAGCCGTTTGGTCTGCGCCGGTGACGGACCCGGAATTCCCGGCAGGCCGCTAGGCGGCGCGCCGTTAGCTAGCCGCCCGCATCGGCCAGACGTGCGGCCGCATCTACAAAGGATGGATTCGCTTGCCGCTTGGGCGTTTGCGTAACGTCGCGGGGCGCACTGCGTGCGCCCAGATTCACGTTGCGAATCTGTCGAACCTCCGACCCCCTGATTCGTAGTTCGAGTCGGGGAATCTAAGTAATTTTTCAAGCAATAAACTCGGCGGCGACGCCCGTTGCAAAAAGCACCACCGAGCAGGACTTTTCAGTGCGGACTCCGGCAAAACTCCGGCAGTACCCGCTCGACCCCTCCCTGCGGCGCTAGTCGCCTACCGCTACTGTGGCTTGAAGTGCTGTAACGCCCGCCGTTATAGTCCAGTTCGTGATTAAGTCATTCAAGGACGAGGCCACTCGGGCCATCTGGGAAGGGCGGACGGCCCGCTCGTTGCCGGCTGACATCCAGAGCACCGCTCGGCGCAAGCTACGCATGCTGGCCGCCGCGCAGGATGTGCAGGACCTGAGGGTTCCACCGGGCAACCGCCTGGAAGCCTTGAAGAATGACCGTAAAGGACAGTTCAGCATCCGGATTAACGACCAGTGGCGCATCTGCTTCGCCTGGAAGACGGATGGCGCACACGATGTGGAAATCGTGGATTACCACTAGGGGTAAAGGTGATGAGCAATAAGCTTCCGAATATCCATCCCGGGGAAATCCTGGCCGAGGAGTTTCTGGTACCTCTCGGACTGAGTCAGAACGCACTGGCTCGCGCGCTCGGCGTTCCGCCCCGGCGCATCAACGAAATCGTCCTGGGCAAGCGGGCAATTACTGCAGATACGGCATTGCGTCTCGCGCGCTACTTTGGGAACTCTCCGGACTTCTGGATGGCACTGCAGGCGTCGTACGACCTCGAGGAGGCTCAGGTGGCGCTTGGGTCGGACCTAGCAAGACAGATTCAGCCGCGGGCGGCGTGATTTAACGGAATCACTGAACTCGAACTCGGTTGCCGGCGGATAGTTTGGACCTATAGCAATTCGCTACTAAAAAAAGCCGGGGGGCGTCGGGACTCCGGCAGCGGCTCTGCCGAATCGTGATAGAGGCAATGATTCCTCCCTCACGGCCGGGCCGCATGCGGAACTCCCTTGACTATAATTCGGGCATAACCGCGATCAACACAGCGAGCAGCAAAAGCATGATTCCCGCCAAGCAAGAGGCTCTTGAGTCAATTCGCAAGCTCCCCGATGACGCCGACATGGAGGCGATCATGTATCAGCTCTACGTCATCGATAAGGTTCGCAAGGGCCAGGAGGCCGTCAACAAGGGCCAGCTCACCACCAGCGAGGAGCTCCTTCGCGAAATTGAGCAATGGTGATTTGGTCGCACCCAGCCAAAGCTGATTTGCGCGCCATCCATGATTTCATCGCTCACGATTCGAAGTTCTACGCCAGGAAGGTCCTGCAAGACATCATCGAAAAGTCTGAAGTCCTGGCGCGTAATCCAGAAACTTGGTGAGCAAGATGTTCGAGAAATAGCCGTACACACCTACCGCATCATTTACTAGACACGAGGGACAGACTGCTATGTGCTCGCCGTGATCCCTAAGTGGCGGGGCTTCGATCCGGGTTCATCAACCGCTAGAAGGGTGACGCAGCGTGTGGCCCACACCCCGGGCTCAAAGCGACTACAGGTAAAGGTGATGAGCAAGAAGCCTCCGAAGATCCATCCCGGGGAAAACTCTGGCTAAGGAGTTGCTGGTACTCCTTGGGCTGAGTCAGAACGCCCTGGCCCGCGCGCTTGGCGTCCCGCCACATCAATGAAATCGTCATGGGTGAGCGGGCCAATACTGCAGACACCGAATTGCGTCGGGCGCGCTACTTCGGCAACTCACCGGACTTCTGGATGGCGCTACAGGCCTCGTTTGATCTGGAAGAGGCCAATGCGTCGCTGGGGTCGAACCTGGAGAGGTAGATTCAGCCGGGGGCTGCATGATTCTCTAACCGAGATGAACCCAGTGGTCGGCTAAACAAGAAAATCGCTATTCAAGTGCGGGGGACGCCTGAAGCACGTCACGGTTTAGGCCGCTTTCTATCTTCAAGCTACGGCTTTAAGGCCCCCGCGGGTGCTCGCCGTGGCTATCCATATGCACGATTGTGTTGAAACTACCGAACAGCGCGCGCCGTGCCGGGCTGAGGCTTTGCTCGTTTTCCCTCACCTTTCGCGCGAGGGCTTCGCTCCATTCGCGCGGGACACCCATCTCAACCAGACTCCCGGCGTCGGTTAGCGGGTCGCCGCCGCAGAGCACGATCTCCCACTGTCCGTGGTGCGAGCGCAGCAGCGCCCGCCCGCCACGCGTACCCTGCACCCAACTCGCGACTGCCCACTCGTCCATTACCGAGACGCGGTCAACTTGAAGCGGGTTTTCGGGTTTGTCGAAATCCTGCTTCAAACGCTGGGTGACGTCATCTATCGGGGTTTGCGCGAGGGTAGTCATGCCCCACGAACAACAGACACACCACAAAACCAGCGCATGCGCCCAGCCGAGGGACTTAGAAGCTGACATTGATGCCTACCTGGGCGGAGGCGCCGGGCATGGGATAGCCGGGCCGGAACTCGTAATTCCGGTCGAAGAGATTCTCTACCGCCACGAAGATTTCCCCTCGCGGCCCCAAGCTCGGCAGCGCGTAACCCACTCGCCCGTTTAGCACCGGGAAGCTGTCAACCCGGGCAGTGTTGAGCGCACCGGCCGCCCGGGCGCGATTGAGGACATACATTTCCGACTGATATTGGCCGTCCAGACTCAGGCGCCAGCGGCCGTAGTGCGCATTGGTGCCAATAACGAGCGTTTCACGCGGGGCGTAAGGCAGGCTTTCGAGGGACGGGTCTAGCCAGGTAAAGCCTAAAAATGCGTTCCAATGACGGCTGATCGCCTGCTGCAAGCTGGCCTCCATGCCCTGAATCCGGTACTTGCCCAGATTTACAAAACCAGGCGCGGCGACCGCGGGCGGAAAAGCAAATAGATAGCGATCCTCCAGCGAATCACGGAACAGCGACACGTCGAGTGTGGTACTGGCCCACGGGCGATAGGCCGCGCCAAACTCGATGTGATCCATCTGTTCTGGTTTCAGTTGTTTCCATGAATCGCCCAGTGCGGGGATCAGGCTGGAAAGCACAACAGCATCCAGGCCGGCAAAAGTCAGCCCACGCGACACATTGCCGCGAAGCTCCAGTTTTTCGGAACGCAACAGCAGGCCCGCATGCGGCGCCGTCGCGCTCTTGAACACATTGTGTTCGTAATGCCGAAAGCCGGCCGAAGGCACCAGTGACCAGCCTGCGCCAAGTTCAATCGTTTGGCTGATTGCTAGATGCGGCGAAACCAGCTGCAGCGTGGGGCCGTCAAAACGCGCTCGGGGCGCGGGGGCGATGCGGTTGAAATCAACCTCGCCGGTCACGGTGTCGTAGTCCAGACCAAAAAGAATCTCGCCACCCTGCCATGGCGTGAGGGTCTGATCCCAACGAGCGCCTGCCATGGTGAAGTGGGTCAGCGTATCGCCATCGAGTCCGGGTTGTTGATACCAGTTGCCGTCGCCGGTATTCCCGTAGACCTTCAGCGAACCTTGCGCCAGGTCGGTGGTGGCGGCCAGCGTGGCGACGGCCAGCGTGCCTTGGGTGTCGTAGCGCCCGGTTCGCGTAGCAGGTAGTCCTTCCTGCCCCGGATCGGACGCGGTGTTATCCATATGCAAGACGGTAAGCCCCAGCGAAACCATCTCGTTCAGGTGCCAGGTGCCGCTGGCCAACACGTTCACGAGTTCTCCGTCTGCCGCCTCGCGATGGCCGTCAGATCGGGCGTAGCCCTGTGCGAAGGAGTAATCAAAGGCGCCGAGTTTGCCGCTGAGGTCAGCCTGCTCGATGACTGTACCGAAGCTGCCCGCCGAGAGGCGTCCGTTAGCGGTCGGTGCGGCCTGCTTGGCGGTCCGTGGCGATAACTCGATTGCGCCGAAGTTGTTGCCAAAGCGCTGGGGCTGTGGCGCCTTCAGCACCGCCACCTCGGACATGCCGTTCAAAGGCAGAAGATCCATCAAGGGATGGCTCCAGACCCCCATGTAGAACGGGACACCGTCGATGTAGGTCTTGATCTCGGCCCCGGGTCTGCTGGCGCCCAGGCCACGAATGTTGACCGAGCCGCCTTCATCGCCGCCAAACGACCCCACCGGATTGAAGCGTGAAATTGTTACGCCGGGGGTTCGGCGCAGGGCGGCAGGTAAGTCCACCGCATTGAGGTCGCGAATCTGAGACTCTGTGACCACCGTGCTCAGGCTGCCGAGGTTGTCGATGCGATTCGCTTCGATAACCGGGCTCCCGACGATGGTGATGGTTTCGGGGAGGGGGGCGGCTAGTGAAGGAATACAGAGAACCGTGCCCAGCACGGTGGGAACGATCGCGGGTCGACGAAGGCAGTGCATTTGGAAAGATCCCAGTTCAAATTGGCGCGCCATTTGACTCCAGGTGGCGGAGGAAAACGATGCGACAAATTGTCGCACCCGATGGCCTACCGATGGCCGGCATTCATTTTCTAATTAGAGGATTAACGTGCCGCAGTCGTGAAAGACCGCCTTTACCTTGACCCCGTGCCGAGGGCATGCAACTCATCCTTGCCGCCTGCGTACAAAAGTTTTTCCTCCTGAAGTCGGTATCCCGGTCTGCATACCGCGCAGCCAGAGCGGGACATTCGGATTCGAGCGCGAGAAATGCGACCTTGATGTTCAGGTCGTCGTGCGAGCCGGCCCCCGCTTTAATGATGTCAACCGCCTGGTCGTGCGGCATGCCCTTAGATTGGGGTTTTACGCCGACCGTGATCCTGGCGCGTTCACCATCTCGGTTTCTGACGACAACACTTCGTTTTCAGAAGTTTTCAACTCGGCAACGTTTGCCTTCTCGGGAACTTTAGCCGCTGGTCAAACCCTACAGGCCAGTTTTACTGAAGTTGAAGCACAATATGTGCGACTCCAGCTATCCGCTCTTGGTTGGGCGGCTGTAGATGAAGTTGAAATCGTGAACTCAACCTCTCCGGTTCCCGTGCCGGCCGCAATATGGCTCTTCGGAAGCGGAATGGCCGGACTTCTGGTCGCTCGTGGACGGAAGAAAAGCAATCCAGTCGGGCGGCCGTAAACCTTCGAAGAAAACGCGGTTCGCTTCGTCACACGTCGCCCTGCGCGGATGGCCCGCTGAGGTTCAGCCGCACCGAAGAACATTCGAAGCGCGGCAGCAGGCGGGCATCAAGAACAAGAGCATCAACCTCGCTTTGAGTGTGGTGCGGCGGGTGCTGAATCTGGCGGCGAGGTTGTGGCGGGACGAGTCCGGCAAGACCTGGCTTGATACCGCGCCCTTGATCCAGATGCTGCCGATCAACGATGCGCGCAAGCCTTATCCCTTGTCGTGGGATGAGCAGGGGATATTGCTGAAGGCCTTGCCGGACCATCTGGCCCGGATGTGCCTCTTCAAGATCAACACCGGGTGTCGTGAGCAGGAAGTGTGTCGCCTGCGCTGGGAGTGGGAAATCAAGGTGCCGGAACTGGAGACCTCGGTGTTCATCATTCCGGGCTCGGGCGTGAAGAACGGTGAGGACCGCTTGGTGGTGCTGAACCGGGTGGCGAAGTCGGTGGTGGAGAGCGTGCGCGGAATGCATCCCACGCATGTGTTCAGCTACCGCGGTCGCCCGGTGCTACAGATCAACAACAGCGCCTGGAAGCGACTCCGGGCAACGGTGGGTCTGAAGCACGTCCGGGTGCACGACTTGAAGCACACGTTTGGTCGACGGCTGCGCGCTGCAGGTGTGCCGCTGGAGACTAGGAAAGTGCTGCTGGGTCACCGCAACGGCGACATCACTTCGCACTATTCGGCGCCGGAGTTGGCGGAGTTGCTGGAAGCGGCAAACCGGGTGTGCGAAGGAAAGTCCGGCAAAACTCCGGCACTGGTGGTGCTGAAACAGGAAACGGCTATCGATTCCTCGATAACCGTTTGAGATTAGCCAGTGATCTGGCGCGCCCGGAAGGATGGATTCGAAAACGCCCGAGGCGTTTTCTCACCCCTGCGGGGCGCGCTTTGCGCGTCCAGATTCGCGTTGCGAATCTGTCGAACCTTGGGAGGCTCGACTCGGCCTCCGAACGTTCAAGACATAAAAAAACCGGCATTAAGCCGGTCTTGATCGAAGATGGCCCGGAAGGATGGATTCGCAAACGCTTGGGCGTTTGCTCACCCCTGCGGGGCGCGCTGCGCGCGTCCAGATTCGCGTTGCGAATCTGTCGAACCTGGGAGGTTTGACTCTGCCTCCGAACGTACCAGACATAAAAATACCGGCATTTAGCCGGCATTTTTATGTCTGGCGCGCCCGGAAGGATTCGAACCTCCGACCCCCTGGTTCGTAGGCCGGGCGGCGCGTCAGGGGCTATTTATTATCAACGACTTGCGACACCTGCCAGTGTGCAAATTAGCGTCAATGACACTAAAACGAATCCGGGTCGGGGAGTGCGTTAGCACACTTTCGGGCACACCTTTTTGAGTCGCCCAATCCCGTCGACCGGACCGCCATCTATACTCGGCTTATCGATTGAAGCGGAGCCCGACACTCATGATTACCAACTTTGACCGAATTACGGTGAATCCTGAAGTCATGAACGGCCAGCCGTGCATCAGGGGTATGCGGTTGACGGTCAGGCGCGTTCTGGAGGCCGCCGCACTCTACCCGGACCGAGCGGAGCTCAAGGCCGAATATCCCGAACTCGAAGACCAGGACATCGTGCAGGCGCTGGAGTTCGCCGCGCGGAATCTGGACGACCAAGTGCTCCCGGTCGCCGCGGCTTGACCAGAGTCCTGCTGGATCAGGGCATCTCGCGTTCCGCAGTCGTTGCCTTACGGGCGGCGGCATGGGACGTCGCACACGTCCATGAATTCGGATATTCGAAGCATAGCGATGCTTCAATCATTGACCTTGCACGCCAGGAACGACGTTGGATTTGTACGCTCGACGCCGATTTCCATACGCTTCTTGCAGTTGCGGGAAGCCGCTCTCCGTCCGTAGTAAGAATCCGTCAAGAGGGGTTGAAGGGGGCGGCGTTGGCGGCTGTCCTCTTGAACAACTGGGCGGCCATGTCTTCTGCGATTGAGGAAGGTGCGCTGATTTCAATCACCGACCGGGTGTTACGGGTCCGCCGCTTGCCGATAACTCCTCCACATGCTCGCGTAATCGATTGAAGATTGAAGTGGGACGAGCGTGGCTTGGCGAGCGAAGTCACCAAAATGCTTTGTCTGGAAACCGAATGGCGCATGCGACGTGGAGATCATGGATTACCACCAGGGGGTAATGGTTATGAGCAAGAAACTCCCGAACATCCATCCAGGGGAAATTCAGGCGGAAGAATTTCTGGCACCCCTGGGACTAAGTCAGAACGCCCTGGCCCGTTCGCTTGGCGTTCCGCCCCGGCGCATCAACGAAATCGTCCTGGGCAAGCGGGCAATTACCGCAGACACGGCATTGCGTCGAGCGCGCTACCTTGGGAATTCTCCGGACTTCAGGATGGCGCTGCAGGCCTCGTTTGATCTGGATGAGGCTCAGGTGGCACTGGGTTCATACCTCGAGAGTCAGACTCAGCCAAGGGCGGTGAGATTCGGGAGTGGAAAACAACAAGGATCTCGGCAAAAAGGCCGTAGAAACGATTCGCCATTCCAAACCAGAAGCGACGTAGGTCGTTGGCAATACATTGGCCGTCTTGCATCCGCCCGTAAGCCGATTGGCCCGATGCTGCTCTCCAGATAAAATCAGGCCATTACCCAAACATGCGGTGGTACTCATGGCCCAAGTCCAGTCACGCTGCTCAATCGCCGTGATCGCCTTTCACCGCGTGATCCCGTTCCATCTGTCGGTTCCCTGCCTTGTGTTCGGCGAGGCAATCGCCCATTCAAACCCGTTTGACGTCGTCGTCTGTGCAGGAGAGCCTGGACGCATCAATACCTCTGCAGGGTTTGGGCTTACGGGGCTGGCGTCACTGGATGCCCTGGAAGCCGCGGATGCCGTCATCATGCCGGGTTGGCGCGATGCGCTGGATGCTCCGCCGCCCCGCTTGCTGGCCGCCCTGCGCCGCGCACACGCGCGTGGCGCTCAGATTGTCGGGCTATGCCTTGGCACGTTCGTCCTTGCCGCTGCGGGCCTGCTCGACGGGCGACGGGCAACCACCCACTGGGAATTTGCAGATCGGATAGCCGGCTGCTTCCCGTTGGTAGACATCGAACCTGACGTGCTCTACCTCGAAAGCGATAACGTCCTTACGTCGGCTGGCACGGCGGCGAGCCTGGACGTTTGCCTGCACGTCCTGCGCCGGCGACTTGGCGCAGCCGTCGCCAATGGTGCGGCAAGGCGACTTGTCGTGGGGCCCTATCGCGACGGTGGCCAGGCCCAGTTAATAGAACAACCTTTGCCGACTGCGGCCAACGACTGCAGGCTTGCGCAGTTGATGGAATCCGTGCGGGAGCGAATCCGCGAGCCGCACAGCCTCGACACGCTTGCCGATGAGGTGCGGATGAGTCGGCGCAGTCTTACGCGACACTTCAAGGCCCTGACCGGGACGACCGTCCAGGCGTGGCTGCTGACTGAACGCCTGGCGCGCACCCAGCAACTGCTCGAGTCTTCCGAGTTGACTATAGAAGCCATCGCCCATTCGGCGGGCTTTGGTTCCGTCGCCTCGCTGAGGCAACATTTCCGCGATGCGTTTGGTGTCACGCCAACGGAGTGGCGGGCCCGCTTCAGGATGCCGGGCGTGATGCTGGGGCGGCCTCTGGCGAGCGTCGCCTAAGGTGTGAGCCAGAGGCTGGAGGGCCGGCCAATTGGCGGACCTCCACGCCTCACGCGATCACCCGCAGCGCTTTGAAACGGGCGACTATGCACCGCCCGAAGCGCCGCGAGCCGACGTTTCGCCGACCTCAGGCGGACAACTGCCTCCTGATGTCACCCACATCGAAATGAGCGCGCTTCTCCGAGATCTTTCCGTCCTTGAAAGTGAGCAGCATCATCATGGAAATGCGCAAGTCCTTGCCGCTCGCCGGGACACCGAAGACGTCCGAGCGATAACCCTTGCCTTCGAACACCATGTAGGCGGCAACCTTGTCACCTTCCGCCACCAGCGCCTCGATTGGAAACCGAAAGCTTTCGAATGCCTCGAAGTTCTTCTTCTCTGCGTTGACCAACCCGTCGACGCCGAGGCGAGGGACGTCCACCTGGTTGTAGAAGACGAAGTCCTCGTGAACCATGCCGTGGAGCGCATCGAAATTGCCTTCCTCCATTACCGCGTAAAAACGGCGCACCAACTGCTTGTTATGGTCCAGTGACACGAGAGCCCTCCTCTATTGGTTCTTGAAAGTTCCTGGTTTGGCCGGAAGTCAAAGCGCACATGTTTCGCCGTCTTCCGGCACGAGCACGCGATCCAGCATGTGATTCGTCCCGAGGAACTCACGCAGGGCAGCGCGCGTGAGCGTGGCGTGGTTGACCGCTTCCATGTGGCTTGCGACGAGCATGGCTTTCGGCGCTGCCCTGTAGACCTCAGCCACATGTTCCTTGTTCATGATGATTGAACCAAGGCCGGTTACCTGCGCGTCGCAGCAGTTCATGACGACTACGCCCGGCTCGAATGTACGCAGGTTCGCAGCGACAAAGTCGTTGTAAACCGTGTCACCGGCCAGGTAGAGCGTCTTCTCCTGTGCGTGTTTGAGTACGACACCGCAGACCTCGCCGAGGAGGTCGTAGATGGCCTGGACGCAGTCATCCGAGCCATGCTGGCCGGGCGTCTTTATCAGCTTCACGCCATCGAATTCCGGGTTGCCCGTGAGTACCTGGACGTCGGTGAAGCCGGCCGCCCGCACGATCTCGCGGTCGCCGAAATGCTGTACGAAAAAGGGAATGTCTTTGCGGAGCGCGGAGGCCGCGACGTCGTCCCAGTGATCCGGATGGACGTGGGTAAGGATGACGGCGTCCACGTCGGTCAATTCGGCAATCGGCACGGGCAGATCGACAGTGGGGTTCCACAGGTGGCTGTTCGGCGTCCCTTCAAATCCCGGAAAGGAATCCTTTGGGGCGAACCAGGGATCGGTCAGGAACCGCTTGCCGCCATATTCAATGACCAGCGTGGCGTTTCGGATCTGGCGGATTTTCATGACTGGCGAGCCTTGATTGAGGACGAAGCGCATCGTAGGCGGCGCACCACCGTCGCCGTGAGATACGCGCGGGACAATGTCGCGCAGGTTCGGGCCAAACCTCCGTCTTGGCGAATTGGCGTCCATCCCGGGGTGCCCGTGAAGACCTGGGTCGCATGGCAGCGGCTAGTTTTGCCTAGGGTTAAAAGCTGCAAGCAACGAGATCCAGCGCCCGATCCGGGAGATGCCACGATGATTCGTGTGGGGAGCGCGGTGCTCCCTGCTTGCGGCGCCCAGTTGGTGTCGACCTTGGTGGGTGGCTCGGTCCATAACCCGTCGACATACGCGAGCCCTCGGAGCCCAGAGCTTCACGATCGCCCAAAGACCTTTGTCACGAGTTGTTACCCCTGCGGGGCGCGCTGTGCGCGTCCAGGTCCGCGTTGCGAATCTGTCGTACCTGGGAGGTTTGACTCTGCCTCCGAACGTACCAGACATAAAAAAACCGGCATTGAGCCGGTTTTGATCGAAGGTGGCCCGGAAGGATGGATTCGCAAACGCTTGGGCGTTTGCTCACCCCTGCGGGGCGCGCTGCGCGCGTCCAGATTCGCGTTGCGAATCTGTCGAACCTGGGAGGTTTGACTCTGCCTCCGAACGTACCAGACATAAAAGAACCGGCATTAAGCCGGTCTTGATCGAAGATGGCCCGGAAGGATGGATTCGCAAACGCTTGGGCGTTTGCTCACCCCTGCGGGGCGCGCTGCGCGCGTCCAGATTCGCGTTGCGAATCTGTCGAACCTGGGAGGTTTGACTCTGCCTCCGAACGTACCAGACATAAAAATACCGGCATTTAGCCGGCATTTTTATGTCTGGCGCGCCCGGAAGGATTCGAACCTCCGACCCCCTGGTTCGTAGCCAGGTACTCTATCCAGCTGAGCTACGGGCGCGTAGGGGGCGCATGATAAACGGTTTGTGCGGGGAGCGGCACCCCCTTGGCGAGGGAAATTTTTCGCCACCCTGCCCAAGGCGCGACGGCCTCGCTACACTCGCTGCCAGATTCATTTTCCAGCCACGAGGGGCAACACATGCTGAAGCAGATGGACATCAACTGTGACATGGGCGAGAGCTTTGGCAACTGGCATATGGGGGATGACGAGGGAATGATGCCCCACATCACCACGGCCAACGTGGCCTGCGGCTTTCACGCCAGCGACCCGGTCACCATGATTAACACGGTGAAACTGGCCAAGCAGCATGGCATTGCGGTTGGCTCGCATCCCGGGCTGCCGGATCTGCTGGGTTTCGGGCGCCGGGCCATGAACATCACCGCCGAGGACGCCTACGCCTACGTCGTTTATCAGGTGGGCGCGCTGCAGGCCTCGCTGGCGGTGGAGGGCATGAAGCTCCACCACATCAAGCCGCACGGGGCCTTCTACTCGGTGCTGAAAGCCAACGAGGAGCTGGCCGAGGCGGTGGCTGAAGGCATCCTGAAGCTGTCTGACGCGCCTATGCTGTACTGGCCGGCGCCGACCACCGCGGCGCTGCCCACCGCCTGCAAGAAGCGGGGCATTCGCGTGGTGGGTGAAATCTACCCGGACCTGCAATACGCCGCCGACGGCTCGCTCGTTATTCAACGGCACAAGCACGAAACCGACGTGGCCTTCGCGGCCTCGCAGGTCGAGTGCTACGTCAAAACCGGCAAGGTACAGGCCATGGATGGGTCCTTAGTGACGCTGGACGCGGAAAGCCTGTGCATTCACGGCGATGGCCCGAACTGCGTGGAAGTCGCCGTCGCCATCCAGAACCGTCTCAAATCACTGGGCTGCAAGATTGCGCCGGTGATGGCCTGAGCATTTAAGGAACTCGTATGAAATTTGGTCTGTTGTTTACGTTCCAGCTGCCGCCCGGCTGCGGCATTGCCTGGCATGAACCCTATCAGGACATGCTGAAGTGCCTGCCGCGCGCCGAGGAGCTGGGCTATCACTCCATGTATCTCGCCACCCACCACGCGAAGACCGACGGCCTGTGCCCCGGCCCGATTCCCACTATGGGCGCGGCGGCGGCGGTGACCAAGACCATGAAAATCGGCACCGCAGTCATGCTGACCGCGCTCTATGCGCCGCTGAAGCTGGCCGAAGATCTGGCGGTGCTGGATAACATCACTCAGGGTCGCCTGATCGTCGGCGTGGCGCCGGGCTATGTGGCGGAAGAATTCGCCGCCCACGGCATTCCGCGCGACGAGCGCGTGGGGCGCTTTGAAGAGGGGCTCGATCTGATGATCGAGGCCTGGACCAAGGACGAGTTTGAGTTCAACGGCAAGTTCTATCAGGTGCCGCGCACGGTGATGACGCCGAAGCCCTTCCAGAAGCCCTATCCGCAGCTGTGGTACGGGGTGTCGGCCAAGTCTTCGCTGCGCCGGGCCGCGCGCCGTCACGCCATTCAGATCATGTCGCCGCGCTACGGGGTGGAAGAACTCCGCGCCCACTACGCGCCCTACGAAGCCGCGGCGGCCGAGATTGGCTGGACGATTCCGGAGAAACCCATCATCCGTCAGGTGTTCGTCGGGCCGACCATGAAAGCGGCGGAAGCCATCGCCGCGCCGGCGATCGAGCACCTCTACCGCGAGGTGTACGGCAAGGCCTCGGCGGCTGGCGACCGCAATCTGCGCAACGACGACGGCAGCGTCATCACGGACCACAACCAGGTCAGCTTCGAGACCTTCAAGCAGCGCTACATCGTGGGCACGCCGGAGTTTGCGATTGAAGAAATCGCGAAGTACCGCGACGGTCTGGGCTGCACCGAAATGGTCTGCTGGATGCACATGCCCGGCATTCGCGGGGCCGATGCCCAAGCCTCGGTCGAGCTCTTCGCGCGCGAAGTCATGCCGGTGTTCCAACGCGGATGATGACCATGAGGGGCCTGCGGCTCGCGAGCGGGTTTCTTGCGCTCGCGAGCTTGCCGGCCCACGCCGAAGACGCCCGTTTTGTGCTGAGTTTTGGCGCGCAGGCGGGCGCCCCACTGCCGCATTCCTACAGCTACGGCAAGTTGCCGCAGGACACCGCCAACTTGCTCATGCGGGTGCCGGTGGTTGATGCCAAGCTCCGCAGCGTGCTGGCGGATACCGAACTAACCATCGAGACGGCGACCAATCTGGTGACCCGCGTTCACGCCGAGCGGGCCTATATCAGCCTCAACGACTGCACCGCCGGGCGCGACATCCTTAACGCCAAGCTCGCAGAACTCATGCCCACGCCGCTGACGGCCAACGATCGCGGCTGGCAGTTTCAGTCGGCGGACGGAAAAACGGTGGGCGGTGCGGTCTGCCGCTTGGCGCGGCATCTGCCCTATCCGGTGCTGGTGTTCGAGATGTCCGCCGCGCCCTGAGCGGACCGAAGCGGTTTTGAGGTCGGGGCTATCCGTCCCGGACGGTCGGCCGCGATTGCGGTTTGCGTGCGCTGGTGACTATCGCGGCGCGCGCGCCGCTCCTACAGCGGACTGCGCCGAGCGAGGCATCGGGCCCTCCGTGTAGGAGCGGCCGGTCGGCCGCGATGAGGGTGAGCGTGCGCCGGTCCCTGTCGCGGTGTCCTGCGCGCCGTGACGGCGCGACCGCTTGGCCGCGCCGCCGTGTGGCCAGCCTCAAGCGTCCGGCAAATCCAGCACGCCCTTCGCCACGATGTTGCGCTGAATCTCGTTGCTGCCGCCGTAAATGGTGGCGGGGCGGGCGTTGTAGAACATGCTCATGAACTCGACGTCGACTTCGCCGAAGTTCGCTTTATCCAGCACCGCTCCCTGGGCGCCGGCGGCTTCCAGCACCAGTTCGCTCAGCGCGGCGAAAGTCTCGGTGGCCCAAATCTTGAGCATCGAGACATCCGGTCCCAGCGTCTCGCCGCGTTTCACCATGGCGGCGTAGCGGGCGTACAGCGTTTCCAGGTCCTGCACGTCGAGTTTCAGCTTGGTGTAACGCTCGACAAAGCCCGGATCGTTGAACAGGCCGGCATGCGTCGCGGCGTCGTTAAGGCGCTTCAGCGCGTTCTGGCACTGTTTGGGGCTGCCGAGGAAAATCCGCTCGAAAGACAGCAAGGCCTTGGCCATGGTCCAGCCCTTGTTAGGCTCGCCCACCATGTTCTTGCGCGGCACCCGCACGTTGTCGAAAAACACTTCGCAGAACTCTTCGTGACCCGCCAGATTGCGAATCGGCCGCACGGTAATGCCGGGGCTCTTCATGTCCGCCAGCAGGAAGCTGATGCCGGCCTGCTTCTTGGCGGTTTTATCGGTGCGCACCAGCAGGAAGATGTGGCTGGCGTCCTGCGCCAGCGTGGTCCAGATCTTCTGGCCGTTGACCACGAAGTCCTCGCCGTCCACCACCGCCTCCATGCGCAGGCTGGCGAGATCGGATCCGGCGTTGGGTTCGGAATAGCCCTGGCACCAGATGTACTCGCCGCTCAGGCACTTCGGCAGCCAGAAGGCGCGCTGCTCTTCGGTACCGTGTTTGATGAGCAGCGGGCCGACCATGATGATGCCCATGTCCGGCGTGCGCGCCACGCCCCAGCGTTCCTGCTCTTCCATGAATACCAGCAGCTTGGCCGGCGTCAGGCCCATGCCGCCGTACTCGCGCGGCCAGCCCGGTGCGGCCCAGCCGCGTGCCACCAGCTTCATGTACCAGTCGCGCGCTTCGTGCCAATGCACGCGGCGCGGCAGGAAGCGCATTTCCGCCGGATATTCGCGCTCGAACCAGTTGCGCACGACCATCCGGAAATCTTCGTCCGTCAGGCTGTTCCAGTCGCCGTCGGCCGGGTCGGCCACCGCGCGGGTGGTTTCCACCGCCGCCTTGGCGTCACCCAGTTTGGCCAGACGGCGGGCATGCCAGGCCGCGTTGCCAAAGGCGGCGCCGATCGCCAGCGCGCGGTTGAGATAAAGCCCCACGTCGCAGTCGTCGGTAAAGCCAATGCCGCCGTGCATCTGCACCGCATCGCGGGTAATCAGCCGCGCGGTCTCGCCGGCGCGGTATTTGGCGCGGCTCGCCAGCCGCATCTGGTCGGCGCGGCTGGTGGCCTCCGCCCAGCCGGTGGTCGCTTCCTTGACCACTTCGGCGCACAGCTCGCTGTTGATGTGCAGATTGACCGCGCGGTGCTGCAGGGCCTGGAAGGCGCCGATCTGCTTGCCAAACTGCTGGCGGGTTTTGAGGTACTTCAGCGTGATGTCGAAGGCTTCGCGCGACAGGCCGTGCAGGTAGCTGGCGGCTAGGATGGCCGTGCCGTCCAGCGCGCGGTCGATGGCCGCTTCGGCCAAGGGGCCGCTGGCCAGCAGCGCGCTCGCCGGCAGCTGCACGTTCTCAAATACGAAGTGGGTGAGCTTCGAGCCATCGCTCAAGGCCAGCGTGCTGCGCGTGATGCCGGCGGTACCGGTGGCGATTGCAACGATAGCCGGCGCCTCACCCAGCAGGGCGGGCACCAGCAGATGGGTGGCGCTGGAGGCATGGGCCACGGCGAACTTGGCGCCGTTCAATACCAGACCGGCGGCGTTTTCGCGCAGGTTTGCCGAGGACCACTCGATCTGCGGGTCGCGCGGCAGGCCCTGCCAGGCGGTGGCGACCAGCGCGCTGCCTTCAGCGACCTGACCGGACAGCGCGTCGGCGGCGTCGGTTTCCAGTTCGCCCAGCACCAGCGCCGAGAGGCCGGCGAACTCAAGCAGCGGCTCGGGCGCGGCGACCCGGCCCAGTTCTTCCAGAATCACCGCCAGCGCGCGCAGGCCCAGCCCCAGCCCGCCGGCCCGTTCGGGCACCAGCATGCCGGTCCAGCCAAGTTCGGCCATTTCGCTCCAGAGATCGGTGGAGTAGGCCGGGTCTTTGCCGCGCAGTTTGCGCAGGCGATTGACCGGCGCCGATTTGGCGCAGAACGCAGCGGCGCTGTCGCGCAGGACGGATTCGTCCAGCGCGGAATCGTCGGTTGGAATAGCTTCTTTCTGGTTCATATCAGCTCCTCAGGCGGCGCGCAGGCGGGTAGCCAGTGCGGCCAGTTCGTCGAGTTTGGGCAGCACCGTGTCGCGGTCTGCCGAGGGCAGGGCAAAAATCAGTTCGTGATAGCCCTGACGCACATACGTCCGGCATTCGGTTTCGTCTTCCGGCGCGTAGAACAGCGCGATTTGCAGATCTTCAAAGCGTCGACCGCGTTTGGCGCAGGCTTCGCGCAGCCGCGCCAGATCCTCCCCGTTGCCGCGGCCGCGGATCGGCATCCAGCCGTCGGCGTAGTCCGCCACCCGGTCGGGCACGTAGCGCGAGTTGGCGCCGATCCAAATCGGTGGGCCGCCAGCTTGCGCCGGCTTCGGATAAGACCACATGGGCCCAAAACGGGTGAACTCGCCGGCGAAGCTGGCTTCTTCATCGCGCCAGATCGTGCGTAGGACCTGCACCCGTTCGCGCAGCACCGCCCAGCGTTTCGCATAGTCGGTCCCGTGGTTCGCCAGCTCCTCCTGATTCCAACCGGCGCCTATGCCCAGCACCACGCGACCGCCAGACAGACGGTCCAGCGTGGCGATGGTTTTGGCGAGCACGATGGGGTCGTGTTCGGTCAGCAGGCAGATGCCGGTGCCGAGGCGAATGCGGCGCGTGACGGCGGCCGCCATCGACAGCGCGACGAAGGGATCGTAGGTCCGGCGATAGGGCTCGGGCAGGATGCCGCCCTCAAAAAAAGGCGAGCGCGAAGCGACCGGCAAGTGAGTGTGTTCGGGGAAGAAGATCCCGTCCAAACCACGCGCCTCAACCTCCACCGCCAGCTCGGCCGGCGCGATTGTGAGGTCGGTAGCAAACTGGATAACGGTACAGCGGACCATGGCGAATTCCTGAGCCTCGGCAGGCGTGAATGCTACCCCACGCCGGCCCGCAGATCAGCGCTGCCCGGCAAAGGCCGGGATCACCTGCTCGCCAAACAGCTGCAGCGACTGCCGGAGCGCCGCCGTCGGCACCCCGGGCAGCTGCATCCGGCAGATGATTTCACTGGGCGCGAGGGCGTCTACCACGGCGTGCAACTGTTCGCGCACGCTGGCCGGGTCGCCCAGGATGTAGCGCCCGGCAAAGCTGCGGAAGTCGAGCATGCCCTCATCCGTCACCAGTTCGCCCCGGTCGTTGCGCAACTGGCGCTCGCCGGCGGCGGATTTGCGGCTGTAAAGCCCGAAGAGTTCGGTGATCGCGGGCCCGGCCAGATCCTCCGCCTCGGCGAGGCTGCGGGCGACGAAAGTCTCGCGGATGATCGGCCGCTCGGTGGTCGCAAAGCCGACCTCGGCGGCGGCCGCGTCGAAGCGCGCGTAATGCGCCTGAAGCTCCGCCACCGTGTGCCGCGGCGAGGCGGTGACCGGGCAGCGGCGCAACGCCGCCCGCTGTAACAGTTTCGGCCCGGACACGCCGTACCACAGCGGAATGGGCCGCTGCACCGGGCGCGGCACCATCCGGCAGGCCGGGATTTGGTAGTAGCGACCCTGATGGCTCAGCACCTCGTCGCGCCAGCTCGCTTGCAGGATGTCGAGGATCTCCTCGCTGCGCGCGAAGCGCTCTTCGTAGGGAATGCCGTAGGCCGCGCATTCTTCCGACACATAGCCGGGTGAGACACCCAGCGTCAGCCGACCGTTGCTCAGGTTGTCCAGCGTGAGCACGTCTTCGACCAGCCGTAGCGGGTCGTACAGCGGCAGCAGCAGCACGTTGGTCGCGAGGCGCATCCGGCGAGTCAGGCCGGCGACATAAGCCAGAATCGCCAGCGGACTCGGCGCCCAGCCGTTGTGCTGGAAGTGATGTTCGGTGGTATGGAAGGCCGTAAAGCCCAGCGACTCGGCCAGCGGCAGCAGGTCGTCCAGTTCACGAAACGTCGCCTGATGGCTGATGGCGCCGGAGGCCGGCGTGAGAAAGCTGTACATGAGGCCGAATTTCATGCGCGTAGTCCTGACCGAAGGTTTTATCCTGCGGCAGTGTAAGCGTAACGAAGCCGGGAGCGTGGGATGGGCAATCTGCAGCATGTGGCGATTTATCTGGCGGCCGCGGTCCTCGCCGTGGCCTTGATGAAACGCCTTGGGTTTGCCGCCGTGCTGGGCTATCTGCTGGCCGGCATCGCGATTGGTCCCTTCGGGCTTGCCCTGATCGACGATGCCTCCAGCGCCCGGCATCTGGCCGAGTTCGGCGTGGTGCTGCTCCTGTTCGTCATCGGGCTCGAACTCCAGCCAAGCCGGCTGTGGGCGCTGCGCCGACCCATCTTCGGCATGGGCAGCGCGCAGGTGCTGATTTGCGGCCTGTTGCTGGCCGCCGGCGCCTGGTGGAGCGGGCTGTCGGGCCCGGTCGCGCTGGTGGTGGGCGGCGGGCTTGCGATGTCCTCGACCGCCTTTGTGCTGCAAATGCTGGCGGAAAAGCACGAGCTTGCGACCCACCACGGGCGCGCCAGCTTTGCGATTCTGCTGTTTCAGGATCTGGCGGTCATTCCGCTGCTGGCGGTGCTGCCGCTGCTGGCCGCACCGGCGGTCAGTGCAAGCGCCAGTCCACTCGCCGGCGTGTTGAAGTTGGTCGGCGTGGTGCTGGGCCTGGTGGTGGTCAGCCGGGTGGTGCTGCGCCCCCTGTTCGCGGCGGTCGCGGCGACTCGAATCAGCGAACTGTTCACCGCCACCGCGCTGCTGGTGGTGGTCGCCACCGCCGCGGTGATGGAGGCTGCCGGCCTGTCGGTCACGCTGGGCGCGTTTCTGGCCGGCGTGCTGCTGGCCGACTCCGAATATCGCCACGAACTCGAAGCCCGCATTGCGCCGTTTGAAGGCCTGTTGCTGGGGCTGTTTTTCATTTCGGTCGGCATGAGCGCCAATCTCGGGCTGGTGCTGGCGCAGCCGCTCACGCTGGCCGCGCTGGTGGTCGGCCTGATGGGCGTCAAGTTCGGCGCGGTGTATGCGATTGCGCGCGGCTTCGGGCAATCGCATCGGCACGGCCTGCATCTGGCGGCGGCGCTGGCGCAGGGCGGCGAGTTTGCGTTCATCCTGTTCGGCGTGATGCGCGAAAGCGGCGTGCTGGCCGGCAACCGGGCGGAACTGCTGATGCTGGTGGTCAGCCTGTCGATGGCGCTGACGCCGCTGCTGTATGCGCTGGCCGGGCGCTACGGCCGGCAGGCCAGCGAGGACGCGCGGCCCTTCGATGCGGTGGACCAGACTGAGCATCAGGTGGTGATCGCCGGCTTTGGCCGCTTCGGGCAGATCACCGCGCGCATGTTGAGCGCGCTGCAAATTCCCTTTACCGCCCTTGAGCTCGACCCCGAACAGGTCGACATGGGCCAGCGCTTCGGCGCCAAGTCCTACTACGGGGACGCCTCCAGCCTCGAACTGCTGCAGGCGGCGCGGGTCGGCGAAGCGAAATTTGTGGTGTTGGCGATTGACGACCCGGAAGCCTCGGTGCGCACCGCAGAGACGCTACGTCGGCACTTCCCGGACGTGCAGATTCTGGCCCGCGCCCGCAACCGCCGGCACGTGTATCGCCTGCTGGATCTCGGCATTACCGACATCCAGCGCGAGACCTTCCATTCCAGCCTTTTGCTCACCGAGCATCTGCTGATGGGGCTTGGGCTCTCGCCGCGTCAGGCGCGACGCGCCGTGACCGCGTTTCGCCATCACGACGAGCAGGCGCTGGCCGCCGCCCACGCCATCTACAAGGACGACGCCAAGCTGGTGCAGAGCACCCGCGAGGCGGCCGACGAACTGCGCGCGCTGTTTGAAGGCGACGCGCGCTTGCGCGACGGGCGGCCCGAATAGGCCGCCGTCAGCGCGAAATCACGGCAGCTGGTTGGCGTATTTGGCGACGATTTCAGCCACTTTTTGCTGGATTTCGGCCTGCATCAACAGTTGCTGCTTGTCGTTGCCGGGCGGCAGCATGGGGATCATGACCATCGGGCCCGGCGGGTGCATGCCCATGCCCTTATCCATGCAACGCTTGCCTTTGCGCTCCCCGTTGCGGTCTTTGCCGTGCATCATCTCCATGCCCATATCATGGGCCGGTGGCGGCGGGGGCGGCTCGGCAGCCAGCGTCAGCATCGGCGTGGCGAGCAACAGCGCGGCCAAAGATTTAACAACAGTGTTCATGACAGTCTCCTTCGGTAGTGACCCTAAGCCATGGGGCGGCGCCCCGCGGCCCGACGCACTGTAGTCCTTTCACGACCGGTGCGCGCCGTATAAACCATGACCCTTGCCAGATTATTCGGTTCCACGTTCTGCGAACTGATCGGCGTCCTGATGTTGATGCCGGTGCTGACCGTGCAACTGGCGGCACAGGGGCAGCCGGCCTGGCTGATCGGGCTCTTCGGCGCCGCGCTGTATCTCGCGATTTTCATCGTCACCCCGTTCACGGCCCGGATCACCCGGCGCTGCGGCCTGCGCGAGATCTACATCGCGACCGGTTTTGCGCCGCTGCTGGTGGTGGGCGTCTTTGTGATAACCGAGGCGCCGGGGGCGTGGCTGCTGGCGGTCGCCGTGCTGGGCGCTTCGGGCGGATTGCGCTGGGTGTCGGCCGAGTCCTACGTTGCCAGCGCTGCAACGCCCGCGCGACGGGGCGCGGTGATCGGCGCGTTTCAGACCATGGTGGGCGCCTGCTTCGTGCTGGGGCCGGCCATGCTGACGCTCACCGGCACGACGGGTCATCTCGCGTTTCAGGTGTCGGCGGTGCTGTTGGTCGCTGGCCTGCTGTGCCTGTGGGGCCTGCCCGCCTTGCCGGCGGCGGACGACACGCCGGTGCCGGGGGCTTTCACGCGCCTGTGGCGCGAGCGGCCGCTGCTGGTGCTGGCCGCGCTGCTGGGCGGATTTCTGGAAAGCGGCCCGGCCACCTTTCTGCCGGTTGAGGCGCTGGACGCCGGGCTGTCCGGCCGCGCCGCGGCGGGTCTGGTCGCGGTGCTGGGCGTGGGCGGCTTCGTCATCCAGTTTCCGCTGGGGCTGATGGCCGACCGCTTCCCGGCCGCTAGCTTGCTGCGGGCGATGCTGGTCGCCGGACTGGGCGGGGCGTTGCTGTTGCTGCTGGCCGCGCGTTGGCCTGCGGCGCTGTGGGCGGCGGCCTTCCTGTGGGGCGCCGCGGGGGGTGGAATCTACACGCTTGCCATGGTGACCGTTGGTCATGCCTACACCGGGGTGGCGCTGGTCGGCGCGACCTCGGCGCTGGTGTTTGCGTTCTCGGGCGGTGCGGCGCTTAGCCCCGCGCTCACAGGCGGGGTGATGCAGGTCGCGCCGAGCGGCGGCTTTGCCGCGCTGATGGCGGCCGTCATCTGCATCGGCCTGTGGGTACTGCGCACCCGGCGCTGAGTATTTGCCGCCAGCGCCCTGCATAATCGCCCTTAATCGAGACCCTTAAGCCGCAGGAGCCTTGCATGAGCGACCTCGACGTCACCACCCTCACCGACGCAGTGCTGGCCAGAATGAGCGCACAGGTCACGCCGCGCACGCGGCAGTTGATCGGCGCGCTGGTGCGCCACCTGCACGACTTCGCGCGGGAAGTTGAACTGACCGAAGCCGAATGGTTCACCGCCATCGATTTCCTCACCCGCACCGGTCAAAACTGCACCGAGAACCGGCAGGAGTTCATCCTGCTGTCGGACATTCTGGGCCTGTCTTCCCTCGTGATTGCGCTGAATCACCCGGTCGCGGCGGGTTCGCTGGCGTCTTCTGTGCTGGGTCCGTTTTACCTGCCGGACGCCCCGGAAGTGCCGCTGGGCGGCGAGCTTGCGAGCGGCGTGCCCGGCACGCCGACGCGCTACACCGGACAAATCACCGATACCGCCGGACAGCCGCTGGCCGGCGCGGTGCTGGACATCTGGTCGAGCGACGGCGAGGGCTGGTACGACGTGCAGAAGCCGGGCCCGCTGCAAACCTCGGCCCGCGGACGGGTGCGCACCGGGGCCGACGGGCGCTACGCGTTCTGGTCGATCAAGCCGGCCGATTATCCGGTGCCGACCGACGGCCCGGCGGGTGAACTGCTGCGCGCCATGGACCGCGACGCCATGCGGCCTGGCCATCTGCATTTCATCGCTAGCGCGCCGGGCTGCGCCAGCGTCACCACCCAGATTTTTGCCAGCGATAGCCCGTACCTGCGGAGCGACGCCGTGTTTGGGGTGAGCGAGAGTCTGGTCGCGGTGTTCGAGCACCACCCGCCGGGCGTCGCACCCGACGGACGCCGGCTCGAGCAGGCGTTCTGCACGGTGAATTTCGATATCCGTCTCCGCCCGGACTGAAACCGGCGCTTTCGTGATGCACGCCCGCAGGCAATTTGCCCATGGCTGAGCCGTCGCCAGAGACTCAGGGCAGATTGCGCATCGTGCTGATTGTGGGCTGCCTGGCCGCCCTCATCGCCAGTCTTTTCGTAGTCGACAACTCCCGCCACATGATGGCGGTGCAGCGGGAAACCCTGCGCAACTCCCTTTCAACGTTGGCCGATGCCTCCATTAGGGAAGCAGCGAATACGCTGGAGGAATACCGCTACGAGGCTGCTCAATGGGCGGGTTCCGAAGCCCTTACCGCCCTGTACGTGAGGCTGGCCGAAACGCCCGCGAGCGATGAGCATGCGGCCAAACTGCGCTACCAGCTCCGCACCGTGTTGGGCCCTGCGCTGGGCCGTTCCGGGGTGTTCGGTTATCTGCTGGTGGACCGCGGCGGCAAGGTGCTGGCCGGTTCCAGCGGACGATTGGGTCAGGTACTAACTAACGACGCCGACCTTCGGGTGTTGCGGCGCGCGCTGTTGGGCCCGCGCTACGCCGACGTCAGCCTGCCGCACCGCTCGCAGTGGGCGGTCGAGGCCGGCGTAGGTGACACCGCCATCCTGGCCGGCGCAGGCATCTGGTCGCGCGACACGCTGGAGCCCGGTGTGCTGATCTTTCTCATCGACCCAGCGGCCAAGTTTGGCGATGTCTTTCGGCGCGGTCAGATGGCCAAATCTGGCGAGACCTACGCCTTCAACGCGGCCGGCGAGCGTTTGAGCGAAAGCCGCTTTGCGGTGGGCGAGCTGGCCACCATGCACCAGCCGATCCGCACGCCGGCCGGCGCGCGGACCTCTGGTCCGGCGGCGTATGGACCTTTGACGGCGATGGTCGCGCGCACCATTCAGGACCGCGGCGACGTCTGGTATGAGTCCTATCCGGATTATCGCGGCATCCCGGTGATCGGGGCCGGGCGCTGGAATGCGGAGTGGGGCTTTGGCGCCACCAGCGAAATCGACGAGGCCGAGGCCTACAGCCCCATCCATAACCTGCAGCGTCAGGCGCTGCTGACGGTTGCTGGCACCAGCATTCTGCTGGTGTTGCTGGCGACGGTCTTTCTCTCGGCCCGGCGCCGGATGGCGCACGTCGACCGCCTGCTTTCCGCCGGTGCGCTGGAGCGGGAAGTTCAGCAGTTATTCCAGTCGGCGTTGCTCGATGCCTTGACCAGTCCGGTGTTCGCGACCGCGCCTGACGGTCGCTTTATGGCCTGCAATCTGGCTTTTACGCGCGCCATCGGTACGCCGGGCACGGCGCTGGTCGGCGCAGTCTGGCGGGAAAGCGCCGTGCTGCCGGTGGTGTTGCGCGAGGTGCTGGCGCACTGGGAGGACGACAGCCCGCCGCCCGGCGAGTCTGCGGTGCGTGAACTCACGCTGTCCTATGCCGACGGCCTTGAGCGCGTGGTGCTCTGCCAGTTGACCGCCTTCGAATTAGGCGCAGGTCATCAGGGCGGCACCATCGGCACGCTGATCGACATCTCCGATCTCAAGGACGCCGAGCGCGCCGTCACCCTGCATGCGGCAGAAATGCAGGCCCTGATGGCGGCCTTTCCCGGGTCCATTTCGTCCCTGGACGGTGCGCAGCGCTACACCTTCGTCAACGCCCTGTTTGCGGCGCGCTTTGGCCAGCCGGTTGAGGCCATGATCGGGCAGCCGGTGAGCGCCTTCCCGCACCCTGGGCTGGCAGATTCGCTGGCCGCGCAGGCGCGCTTGCTGCCCGGCGAACGCGAGGTCCAGGAGCAGGCGCTACGGGCCGGCAATGCGCGGCGTCCGGACTATTTCCAGCTAACGCGGGTGGCCGGGCCACAGCGGCCCGACGGCTCGCATCTGCTGTACAGCTTCGGGATCGAGATTTCCGAGCGTAAGCGGATCGAAAGTTTTGAGCGCTTCCAGCGGACCGTGCTGGGCGAAATCGCCGCCGAGACGCCGATGGAGTCGGTGCTGGAGACGCTGGTGCGCGAAGCCGAGGCGCTGGTGCCCGGCGGCATCTGCAGCCTGCTCTTGCTGGACGCCAGCGCACAGCAACGGACGCATCTTGTGGCGCCCGGCCTGCCAGCGAGGTTTCGCGCGGTGTTTGAAGGCCTCCCGCGGGGCGCCGAGATGCCGGCCAGCGCCCGCGCGGCCAGCGGCGCACAGCGCGTACTGGTGAACGATCTGGAAGCCGACGCCGACTGGCAGCCCTATCTCAGTCTGGTGCGTGAGTAGCGACTTGGCGCCTGCTGGTCGGAGCCTGTGCTCGCGGCCAGCGGCGCCGTGTTAGGCACGTTCTCGATTTACCTGCGCGCCCCGACGGCGCCGGATGAGGTTGATCTCTACCTGCTGGAGCAGGCGGCGCGGCTGGCCAGCATCACCATCAGCCGCACGCAGATGTTGCAGACCTTGCGCAAGAACGAGGCGCAACTGCGCAGTCTGGTCCAGACCATTCCCGATCTGGTGTGGATGAAAGATCTGGCCGGTCACTATCTGGCGGTTAATCCCGCGGTCGAGCGGCTGGTCGGCAAGTCCGAAGCCGAGATCCTCGGCAAGACCGACTATGACCTGTTGCCGCGCGAGCGGGCAGAGATCCAGCGCGCGCAGGATCTGGAAGCCATCGCGAAGCCCGCCGGCATGCGGACCGAAGAATTCCTGCACTTCGCGGATGGCACGCATCAGGGCGACTACGAGACGATCAAGACCGCGACGCTGGATGCCGAAGGGCGCGTGATTGGCGTGCTGGGCATTTCGCGCGAGATCACCGAACGCAAGACCCTGACCGCCAGCCTGCGGCAGGCGAAAGAACAGGCCGAAGCCGCCGCCGAGGCCAAGAGCCTCTTCCTGGCCAATATGAGCCACGAAATTCGCACCCCGATGAACGCCGTCATCGGCCTGACCGAACTCGCGCTGCGCACCGAACTCTCGCCCCGCCAGCAGGACTATCTGGGCAAGGTGCATGTGGCGGCCAACTCGCTGCTTGGCATCATCAACGAGATTCTCGACCTCAGCAAAATCGAGTCGGGGCGGCTGGAACTCGAGCAGGCGCCCTTCGACCTCGACGACGTGCTGGACGGCATCTCGGCGCTGCTTGCGCTGGAAGTCGAAGAAAAAGGGCTGGAACTCTTGTTCTCGCGCAGTCCCGAGGTGCCGACCAATCTGCTGGGCGACGCCCTGCGGCTGGGGCAGGTGCTGACCAATCTCACCAATAACGCGAAGAAATTTACCGAAGCCGGTGACATCGTGCTGGCGGTGGATCTGGTGTCGCGCGAACCCGACACCGCGCGTTTGCGCTTTACGGTGAGCGACACCGGGATTGGCATCAGCGAGGCCGAGCAGGCGGTGCTCTTTCAACCGTTCACGCAGGCGGACGCCAGCATTACCCGGCGCTTCGGAGGGACGGGGCTGGGCCTGACCATCTGTCAGCAGTTGGTGCGCCTGATGGGCGGGCGCATTGAGGTCGAGAGCCAACCGGGTCGGGGCAGCCAGTTCAGCTTTGAACTCAGTTTCGAGCTCACCGTCGCGCCGCCACTGGACGCCTCGCGCAGCTACTTTGACCCGCGCGGGCTGCGCACGCTGGTGGTCGACGACAACCCGCACGCGCGACAAATTCTGACCACCCACCTGCGCCATCTGCTGTTCCGGGTCGAGGTCTGCGCCAGCGCGCGCGAAGCGATTGAGCATCTCGGCAACTGCGCTGCCGATGACCCGATCGAACTGGTGCTGATGGATTATCGGATGCCGGAGGAAGACGGCATCGCGGCCGCCCGGCGCATCAAATATGAGCTCGATCTGCCGCAGGTGCCGAGGATCATCCTGATCACCGCCGCCAGCCGGATGGCGCTGGAGCAGGCGGCCGACGGCGATTTCGACGACCTGTTGACCAAACCCTTCAACGCCTCGCTGCTCTACGAAATGGTGGCCAACGTCATTGGCGCCCGGGCCGGCGTGGGCGAGTCCGAGCCGGCCCCCGTCGGCCATGGCGCCGAGCTGCTGCGGCCGATCCACGGCGCCCGTGTGTTGCTGGTCGAAGACAACGCCATCAATCAGCAGGTGGCGCGCGAGTTGATGGAACAGGCCGGGCTGTGGGTAGAAGTGGCGGCCAACGGCAAGGAGGCGCTGCGGATGCTGCGGGCAGCGAACTTCGACTGCGTGCTGATGGATCTGCAAATGCCGGTGATGGACGGCTATTCCGCGACCCGGGTGATCCGCGAAGAGTACGGCTTGACCGAGCTGCCGGTGCTGGCGCTGACGGCCAATGTGATGGAAGAAGATCGGGCGAGAGCGCGGCAGGTGGGCATGAACGAGCACATTCCCAAACCGCTGGTGGCCAAACAGCTTTACGCCGCGTTGCTGCGCTGGATTCCGCCGGGCGAACGCACCTTGCCCGGCCGCAACGCTACCGCGAGCGATGGCGCCGAGGAGGCCTTGCCGACCACCTTGTCCGGTATCGACCTGCCGGGAGCGCTGATGCGAGTGGGCGGCAACCGGCGGCTGCTGCACAAGCTGCTGGTCGATTTGGTCAGCGACCACGCCGGCGATCTGGAACAGCTGCAGCGCGCCCTGGACAGCGGCGACACGCGCGCCGCGCAACGCATTGTCCACACCCTGAAAGGCGTGGCCGGTGCCATCGGTGCGGCGGCGCTGCAGCGCGCGGCGGGGGCGGTCGAAGCCGCCTTGCGCTACGGCCACATCACCGAAATCCCGCCCGCCATGCAGGCCTTTCAGGTCAGCTTCACGCCCTTGCTCGACGGGCTGGAGCGCTGGGTGGCGACCCAGTCGCCGGGGGTGTCCAGCTTCGTGGCGATGACGATGAATCCGGCGCGGATCCGCGCGCTGTTCGCCGAGACGCGCAGCCTGATGCAGGACCTCGATCCCGACGCACTGGCGAAGCTCGAAACCTTGCTGCGGGCGATGGGACTTGGCGCCAGCGATAACGAACTGGCGCGCCAACTGGTGAACGAGACGGCGGCGTTCAATTTCGACGCGGCATTACACTGCCTTACGCAGCTGGGGGAGGAGTGCTTGTGACGGCCATGGACGCCCTGGAGAAGCAACGCATCCTGCTCATCGACGACGAGCGCTTCAATCTCAACGCCCTGCACGGTCTGTTGCGCGAGGCCTACAAGATCATGGTCGCGACCAGCGGCGAACAGGGACTTAAAGCGGCTAAAACCGGCCTGCCCGATCTCATTCTGCTCGACATCAATCTGCCGGACATGGACGGGTTCGAAGTCTGTCGGCAGCTGAAATCTGATGCGAACACCCAGAACATTCCGATCATCTTCATCACCGCGCTGAGCAACCCGGCCGACGAAACGCTGGGGCTGGAACTGGGCGCTTCGGACTACATCACCAAGCCCTTTAATCCTTCGGTGGTCTGGGCGCGGGTACGCACGCAGCTCCGCATGGTGGAACAGAGCAAGCTGCTGGAACGCTTTGCGTTTCTGGACAGCCTGACCGGGCTCGCCAATCGGCGCGCCTTCGAGGACCGTGGCGCGTCGGAATGGAATCGCTGTCTGCGGGTGGGGGCGCCGCTGTCAGCCATCATGCTCGATGTTGATCAGTTCAAGCGCTACAACGACACCTACGGGCACGGCGCGGGCGACGAATGTTTGCGCCGCGTGGCGCGCGCCCTGTCGGCCGCCTTGAGCCGCTCGGGCGATCTGCTATCGCGCTACGGCGGCGAGGAGTTTGTCGTCGTGATGCCGGACACCGCGCTCGACGGCGCCATGCGGGTGGCCGAGAAACTGCGCGAAGCGGTCGAGCAGGAACATCTGCCGCATCTTGCTTCGGGGGTTGCTGATCACGTCACCGTCAGTCTGGGCGTGGCGACCACGGTCCCGCTGGTGGTCGGTGGGCTGGCCAGCCTGCTGGCCGAGGCCGACCGCATGCTCTATGCCAGCAAGACGGCCGGCCGCAACCGGGTGACGGGGGGCGAACTGAAGGGCTGAAGGCGGGCGTCGCCACCCCCAAAATGCTGCACTTGCGACTGCACGCCGCGCGCTGGATTGCGGCCACAGACTCGCTCAAGATGCCGCCTCACCCGCGCCATCCGTAGCGCGACGACAAGCAAGGGGAGATCGCCGTTCATGGCTGACGCGAACAACTGGGGCGCGCACCGCGAGGTGCTTAATTTCATCAACGGGCACTACGTGCCTTCAGCGTTGGGCAAAACCTTTCCGGATATGAGCCCGGTGGATGGCCGCCAGATTGCGACCGTGCACGAAGCCGGTCGGGTCGAAGTCGACGCCGCGGTACAGGCGGCGCGCGCCGCGCTGAAAGGTCCCTGGGGCAAGCTGCCGGTGGCCGAGCGCATGGCGCTGCTGCACAAGGTGGCGGACGGGGTCCAGCGGCGCTTCGATGAATTCGTTGAAGCCGAATGCGCCGACACCGGCAAGCCGCGCGAGACCTGCCGCCATGTGGATATTCCCCGCGGCGCGGCCAACTTCCGGGTCTTCGCCGACCTCTTCAAGAACGTGCCCACCGAGACCTTCGTGATGGACACCCCCACCGGCGGACAGGCGCTGAACTACTCAACGCGCAGCCCGCGCGGCGTGATCGCGGTGGTCTGCCCCTGGAACCTGCCGCTGTTGCTGATGACCTGGAAAGTGGGTCCGGCGCTCGCCGCGGGCAATACCGTGGTGGTGAAGCCCTCCGAAGAAACGCCGCTGACCACCAGCCTGCTGGGCGAGGTTATGAACGAAGCCGGCATTCCGCCCGGCGTGTTTAACGTCGTTCATGGCTTCGGCCCGGACTCTGCGGGCGCCTTCCTGACCGAGCACCCTGGCGTCGACGGCATCACCTTCACCGGCGAGACCCGCACCGGCGAAGCCATCATGCGCGCCGCGGCCAAGGGCCTGCGGCCGGTGTCTTTTGAACTGGGTGGGAAGAATCCGGCGCTCATCTTTGCCGATGCCAATCTGGATGAAGCCATCCCCGACATCATCCGCGCGACCTTCATCAACTGCGGTCAGGTGTGTCTGGGCACCGAGCGCATCTACGTCGAGCGCCCGCTGTTCGACGAGTTTGTCGCGCGCATGAAGGCGGCCACCGAGAAGCAGAAAGTTGGACCGTCGGATGAGCCGGGCGTGACGATGGGGCCGCTGATCAGCCTCGAACATCGCGAGAAAGTGCTGAGCTACTACAAGCTGGCGGTGGAGGAGGGCGCGACGGTGGTCATCGGCGGCGGTGTGCCCAAGATGCCGGGCGAGCTTGCCCACGGCGCCTGGGTAGAGCCGACGATCTGGACGGGCCTGCCGCACGAGGCGCGGGTCAACCGCGAGGAAGTGTTTGGTCCCTGCTGCCACATTGCGCCCTTCGATACGGAGGAAGAGGTCGTGCGCCTTGCCAACGACACGGCCTACGGCCTGACCGCCGTGGTCTACACCCGCGATCTGGCCCGCGCGCACCGGGTGGCGCAGCAGATGGAGGTGGGTATTTGCTGGGTGAACAGCTGGTTCCTGCGCGATCTGCGTACGCCCTTTGGCGGCGCCAAGCAGTCCGGCATCGGCCGCGAAGGCGGCATCCATTCTCTGGAGTTCTACACCGAGCTCCGCAACATCTGCATCAGGTACTAAGTCATGAGCGATCACTCTCGCCTCGCGCAATACAGCGACGAGCTTTACACCGCGCTTCGTTCGCGCACCCCGGTAGCGCCGTTAAGCGAGCGCGATCCGGCGCTGACGGTCGACGAGGCCTACCAGATTTCCCTCGGCCTGCTGGCCCGACGCGAAGCCGACGGCGAGCGCGTGGTCGGAAAAAAAATCGGCCTGACCAGCCGCGCCGTGCAGGACATGCTGAAAGTCGGCCAGCCTGATTTTGGCTTTCTGACCGACCGCATGCGCTGCGAACCCGGCACGCCGGTGCCCATCGGCCGCGAGCTGATCGCACCGCGCGCCGAAGGCGAGATCGCCTTCGTGCTGAAAGAAGACCTGATGGGGCCGGGCGTGACCAACGCCGACGTGCTGCGCGCCACCGCCGGCGTGGCGGCCTGCTTCGAGATTGTGGATTCGCGCGTACGCGACTGGAAAATCAAAATCCAGGACACCGTGGCCGACAACGCCTCCTGCGGGCTGTTTGTGGTGTCCAATGAATTGGTCGACCCGCGCGCGGTCGACCTCGTCACCTGCGGCATGGTGATGTGGAAGAACGGCGAGGTGGTGGCCACCGGCGCCGGCGCGGCGGCGCTGGGCTCGCCGGTCAACTGCGTGACCTGGCTGGCCAATACGCTGGGCGCCTACGGGGTGGGGCTTAAGGCAGGCGACGTGATCCTTTCCGGCTCGCTGGTGCCGCTTATTCCCATCGTGCCCGGCGACCGGCTGGAACTGGCGGTGGGCGGTCTGGGCCGGCTCGTCGCCGAGTTTGTCTGAGGGCGCGGGCATGAAAAAAATCAATTGCGCGCTGATTGGCTCCGGCAACATCGGCACCGATCTGATGGTGAAGGCGCTGCGCAGCGAGTGGCTTAACCCGGTGTGGATGATCGGCGTTGACCCGGCCTCTGACGGGCTGGCCCGTGCGCGCGCCGCCGGGCTCAAAACGACCAGCGACGGGCTGGACGCAGCGCTGCCGCACTTCGCCGCGGACGACATTCGCATCGCCTTCGACGCCACTTCTGCCTATGTGCATGCGGAGAACGCCCGCAAGACGCGCGCGGCGGGCGTCTTCATGATCGACCTGACGCCGGCGGCGATTGGCCCGTTCTGCGTGCCGCCGGTCAATCTGGAAGCGCATATGGCGCGACAGGAAACCAACGTGAATATGGTGAGCTGCGGCGGGCAGGCGACCATTCCCATCGTGCACGCGGTGTCGCGGGTGCAGCCGGTGGCTTACGCGGAAATCATCGCGACCGTCGCCAGCAAGTCGGCCGGTCCCGGCACGCGCAAGAACATCGACGAATTCACCCGCACCACCGCACGCGGCATTGAACGCGTGGGCGGTGCGGCCAAGGGTAAGGCGATCATCATCCTCAACCCCGCCGAGCCGCCGCTCATCATGCGCGACACCGTGCACTGCCTGACCGAGACCGCGCCGGACGAAGCGGCAATCCGCGCGTCGATTCTGGCGATGATCGCCGAAGTGCAGCGCTACGTGCCGGGCTACACCCTGAAGCAGGGTCCGGTGTTTGAAGGCAATCGGGTATCGACGTTCCTGGAAGTGGCCGGGCTGGGTGACTACCTGCCGAAGTACGCCGGCAATCTCGACATCATGACCGCCGCCGCGCTGCGCACCGGCGAAATGTTTGCGCAGCGTCTTGCCGATGGCAGCCTGCAGTTCAGCGCCGGGGAGGCCGCCTGATGAGCACCACACGCATCAAACTGCACGACATGTGCCTGCGCGACGGCATGCATCCGAAGCGCCACCAGATTTCGCTGGAGCAAATGGCCTCCATTGCCTGCGGGCTGGACGAGGCCGGCGTGCCGCTGATTGAAGTGACCCACGGCGACGGGCTGGGCGGCGCCTCGATCAACTACGGCTTCCCCAGCCACAGCGACGAGGAATACCTGCGCCACGTGGTGCCGCAGTTGAAGCAGGCCAAGGTCTCGGTGCTGCTCATTCCAGGCATCGGCACGGTGGAAGATCTGAAAATTGCCGCCGACTGCGGCATTCACACCGTGCGCGTCGCCACGCTTTGCACCGAGGCCGACGTGTCGGAACAGCACATCAAGGCCGGTCGCGATCTGGGGCTGGATACCGTCGGGTTTCTGATGATGGCGCATCTGATCGAGCCCGAGGCGCTGGCCGCGCAGGGCCTGCTGATGGAGTCCTACGGGGCGCAGACCATCTACTGCACCGACTCTGCCGGCTACATGCTGCCGGCGGATGTGACCGCGCGCATCGCGGCCTTGCGCAAGGTGCTGAAGCCGGAGACCGAAATCGGTTTTCACGGTCACCATAACCTGTCGCTGGGCGTGACCAATTCGCTGGCCGCGGTCGACGCGGGCGCGACTCGCATCGACGGTTCAGCGGCGGGCCTCGGCGCGGGTGCCGGCAATACGCCGCTGGAAGTCTTTGTGGCGGTGGCCCAGCGCATGGGGATCGACACCGGCGTCGACCTCTACAAAATCATGGACGTGGCCGAGGAACGCGTGCTGCCGATCATGGACCAGCAGATACGCGTCGACCGCGATTCGTTGCTGATTGGCTATACGGGCGTGTACTCCACCTTCCTGCTGTTTGCGCAGCGCGCCGCCGCACGCTACGGCGTGTCTTCGCGCGACATCCTCGCCGAGATGGGCCGGCTGCGCACCGTGGGCGGACAGGAAGATCTGATCGAACAAGTTGCGCTTGAACTGCAAGCAAAAGGAGCCGCCCGTGTTTGAAGCCCGCACGCTGGACGCCGCCACCGTGGCGCGACTCGCCGAGCGCGTTGACCGCGCCGCGCTGGAGCGCCACACCATTCCGGTCCTCACCACCGAATACCCCGCCATGACCGAAGGCGACGCCTACGCCGTGCAGGCCGCGCTGCAGGCGCGCATGGAAGCTCGCGGCGTGCGGGTGACGGGTCTCAAGATGGGGCTGACCTCCAAAGCCAAGATGCTGCAAATGGGCCTCGCGGCCTCGCTGCATGGATTTATCACCGACCACGCCGCCTATGGCGACGGCGCCGAAGTGCCGGTGGCGCGCTTCATTCATCCACGCATCGAAGCCGAAATTGCGGTGGTCACAAAGCACGCGCTGCGTGGGCCAGACTGCTCACTGGCGGAAGCCGCCGCCGCGATCGACTTCGTGCTGCCAGCGGTGGAAATCATCGATTCCCGCTTTGAAGCCTTCAAATTCGATCTGGCGAGCGTGGTGGCGGACAACACCTCTGCTGCGGGCTACGTGTTGGGCGGGCGGCTGCGCGCGGCGAGCGATATTGATCTGCTAACCGAAGGCGTGGTGATGAACCGCAACGGGCAGGTTGCCGAAACCGGCGCCGGCGCGGCGGTGCTGGGCAATCCGTTGGAAAGCATCGCCATGCTGGTGCGGCAACGCGCCGCGCTGGGCGCCGAAGTGCCGGCCGGCACGCTTATTTTGACCGGCGGCATCACGGCGGCGGTGCATGTGGCGGCGGGCGATGTGGTGGTGGTGCAGTACCAGCAGCTGGGGTCGATCCGAATCAAATTTATATAAAGCCGTCGCAGTACGGCGTGATGGGGGAGCTATGGCAGTTCGAGGCGTGTTGCGCGTAGGGGAAGTGGCCATTCGGGTGCTGGATCTGGCGGCCGCGCGTCGCCACTACGGCGAGTACATCGGGCTGCACCAAACCCTGGACGATGGCCACGGGCGGCTCTACTTCAAGGCCTGGGACGAGCACGACCATCACAGTCTGGTGCTGCGCGAAGCAGACAGCGCCGGCCTCGACTACGTCGCGTTCAAGGTCTTCGACGAGGCCACGCTTGGCGCGCTGACCGCACGCATTGAAGCGGCCGGCGTGGCGGTGGCGCAAATCCCCGCCGGGCACTTCCCGCACAGCGGACGCCGCGTGCAGTTCGCGCTGCCAGGTGGTCACCTGATGCAGCTGTATGCCGAGAAAGACCGCATCGGCAATTCACTGCCCACGCGTAATCCCGGCACCTTGCCGGATGAGGGCGTGATTCGCGGCATGCGCGCCACCCGGCTCGACCATGTGCTGCTGGCCGGGCCCAATCTGGCCGAGACCGCGCGCTTTTTTACCGAGGTGCTGGATTTCGACCTGGGCGAGGAGCTCATCGACAACGACAGCGGCACCCAGCTCGCCATTTTCCTCTGCTGCTCGAACAAGCCGCACGATATTGCCTTCGTGCTGCGCGAGGAGCCGGGCCGGTTTCATCATGTGTCGTTCTGGCTGGATTCGGTGGCAGATGTCTATCACGCCGGCGACATCATGGGGAAACACCAGATCCCGGTGGATGTCGGCCCGACCCGCCACGGCATTACCCGCGGCGCGACCATTTATTTCTACGACCCTTCGGGCAACCGGAACGAAGTTTTCTCCGGCGGCTATATCCACTATCCGGATCAACCGCATCTCACCTGGGACACGACGCAACTGGGTCATGCCGCGTTTGCGATCGACAACCAGCCGCGTCCCAGCTTTTTCAACGTGGTGACCTGAGCGCAGCGCGCCCTTGCCCGGAGAGACCGCCATGAACCTTGGTTATCCCGCCCCCAAGCAGGTCTTCGTCTACTTCCATTTCCGCAGTCCGTACTGCTATCTGGCGTCCAAGAACCTGTGGCCGATCGTGGATGAGTTTCACACCGAACTGGTGTGGCGCCCGCTGGGCGGCTGGGACGGTCGCTCACCGCCCGATCGCGCGAAAGTTAAAGTGCCGCTGGCCCGGCAGGATCTGGCCCGCCAGTGCCGACGCATGGGCATTCCCTGCGTGCCGCCGCCGATCACGACCGACGCGACTTTGGCGGGCGTGGGTTCGCTGCTCGCCGAAGAACGCGGCCTGTTGCGGCCTTACCTCGTCGAGATGATGCGCGCAGAGTGGGCGGGCGGTCAGGACATCGGTCAGCCCGAGGTGCTGCGCGCCGTGGCGGCGGCGGTGGGGCTCGACGCCGACGAACACGATGCCTACTGCGCGGAGCCGGTGAACCAGCAACGGCTGGTGGCCCACTGGGCGGAAGCGCAGGACAAAGGCGTGATTGGCGTGCCGAGCTTTGTGATCGACGACCAGATCTTCTGGGGCAACGACCGCATCGATTTCGTGCTGGAGCACTTGAACGATTTAAGGCTGGCGCGCCGATGACTGCGCGTCGCCTGCAGCCCGTCAATCAGGGCACGCGCTATGTGCGCATTACCGGCATTACCCGCGGCGGCTTCGTCGAGTTTCAATTCTCGATTGGCGACCCCACGCTGTACCTGGACATGATCCTGCCCAAGCAGGCCTTCGACCTGTTTTGCGAAGAGCAGGGTGCCGTGCATCTCAGCGGCACGCAGGCGGCTGCGGTCGACGCCGACCAGCTCAAATGGCGCGATGGCCACGCCGCGCCGCTCGATACCTCCTCAACCAGCCTGCAATAAGCGAGCGAGCAACCGCCGATGAGCATCGACATCAAGACCGCCCACATCGAGCCCCAGCGCCTGACCTTCGACCACCTCGAAGCACGGATCGGCAAGGGCAAGGCCGCCACCCGCTACCAGGAAGCGGTGCACGATTTTCAGATGACCACCAACTTCCACTACCGGCCGACCTGGGAGCCGGAGATGGAACTGTTCGACGTGCGGCGCACGGCCATCCGGCTGGAAGACTTCGATGCGCTGACCGACCCGCGCCAGTACTACTACGGGCCCTACACCATCCAGCGCGCGCGCCAGCAGGATCACGCCGACAGCAATTTTGCGCTGATCGAAAAGCGCAATTTGTTTGACGCGCTGGACCCGGTCTGGGCCGCGCGTCTGCGCCGGCTGGTGGTGCCGCTGCGCCACGTGGAGTGGGGCGCGAACACCAATAACACCTACCTGAGCGGCTACGGCTACGGCGCGCCGTTTACCTCCGCCGCGCTGATGCAGGCGATGGATCGCTTAGGCATCGCGCAGTACCTGACGCGCCTTGCGCTGGCGCTGAACGGCCAGCGGCCGGAGATTCTCGACGAGGGCAAGGCGCTGTGGCTGGACGATCCGCTGTGGCAGCCGCTGCGGCGCCTCGTCGAAGACTCCATGGTGCAGAAAGACTGGTTTGAACTGCACCTGTTGCAAAACCTGCTGCTCGACAGCCAGCTGGTGCCGTTCGCCTATGTGCAGCTCGACGAAGCCATGGCTGCGCACGGCGGTCTTGCCTATACGCTGGCAACTGAGTTCATGCGCGAATGGTTTGGCGAAGCGAGCCGCTGGGTCGATGCGACGGTGAAAACCGCCGCCAGCGCGAGCGCGGAGAACACCGCGCTGCTGAACCAGTGGGTGGCGCAGTGGTGGCCGCGCGTGGCGGAGGCCGTCGCGCCGCTGCTGGCTGCCGCCTTCGAGGACCGCGCCGAGGCCGTCGCCGCCGCGCAGCGTGGCGCGCTCAACCTGCGTCTCGGCAAACTCGGCCTGGCAGGGGTGGCCTGATGCGCGACAAGGTCTTTATTGCGTTTCAGACCAACGAGGACACGCGGCCCATTGTGGAGGCGATCCTCGAAGACAACCCGCAGGCGGTGGTGGATGAGCAACCCGCGATGGTGAAGATTCTCGCGCCCGGCCGGCTGGTCGTACGGCGCACCACCATCGAAGAGAAACTGGGGCGCGATTTCGTCTTGCAGAGTATTCACATCAATCTCATCTCGCTCGCCGGCAATATCGACGAGGACGAAGACGAGTTTGTGCTGGCGTGGCACGGCGCGTGAGGCGCGCGGCGTAAAACAGGAGCAGCGAACATGGCAGAGAAAAAACTTGGGCTGAAAGAAAAATACCAGCTGATGACCCGGGGTCTCGACTGGGAAACCACCTACCAGCCGATGGACAAGGTCTTCCCGTACGACAAATACGAAGGGATCAAAATCAAGGATTGGGACAAGTGGGAAGACCCTTTCCGCCTCACCATGGATGCGTACTGGAAGTATCAGGCCGAGAAAGAGCGCAAGCTCTACGCCATCCTGGACAGCTTCAGCCAGAACAACGGGCAGCTGAATATTTCAGATGCGCGCTACCTGACCGCGCTGAAGATCTGGATGCAGGGTATTACGCCGGCGGAATACAACTCGCATCGCGGCTTCTGCATGGTCGGGCGCCAGTTTCGCGGCGCCGGGGCGCGGGTCGCCTGCCAGATGCAGGCGCTGGACGAACTGCGTCACGCGCAAACCCAGATCCACGCCTTCAGCCACTACAACAAACATTTCGGCGGCTTCCATCAGGCCATGCACATGCGTGACCGCGCGTGGTACCTGTCGATTCCGAAGTCTTTCTTTGAAGACGCGATGACCGCCGGGCCGTTTGAGTTCGTGACGTCCATTTCGTTTGCGTTCGAATACGTGCTGACCAACCTGCTCTTTATGCCGTTTGTCTCCGGCGCGGCCTACAACGGCGACATGGCGACCACTACCTTCGGCTTCTCCGCGCAGTCGGATGAATCGCGCCACATGACGCTGGGTCTTGAGGTGGTGAAGTTCGTGCTGGAACAGCACGAAGACAACGTGCCGATCATGCAGCGCTACATCGATAAATGGTTCTGGCGCGGCTACCGTCTGCTCGCGCTGGTGGGCGTGATGATGGACTACATGCTGCCGCGCAAAGTGATGTCCTGGGCCGAGGCCTGGGGCATTTACTGGGAAGAAAACGGCACGGCGCTGTTTAACGATCTGGCGCGCTATGGCATCAAGCCGCCGAAATATCACGAAATTGCCACCGCCGAGAAACATCACATTACCCATCAGGCCTGGGCGGTGTTCTACACCGCCTGCCCGGCGACTGGCTTTCACGCCTGGCTGCCGCAGGAATACGAGCTCGACTGGCTGTCGGAAAAATACGGCAGCACCTTCGACCGCTACTACCGGCCGCGCTTTGCGGAGTTCGCGCGCATCGAGCGCGAAGGCGGACGCTTCTATACCAACCGCCTGCCCCTGGTCTGCCAAACCTGTCAGGTGCCGGACTTCTTCACCGAAGTCGACAACCCCATGAAGCAGTCGATTCGGCAGGTCGAATGGCGCGGCATGAAGTACAACTTCTGCTCCGACGGCTGTCGCGACATTTTTGTGAACGAGCCGGAGAAGTTCTGTCAGGCCTATATCCCGCCGCAGCAGATCTATCAGGGCAACGCCGGTGGCGCGCGCACCCTGCCGGAATACGCCGCGTGGCTGAAGTGCGAGTTTGGCAAGGACTCGGGCGAGTACTACACCTCCGACGACTACGCGCGCTGGAAAGCCATGCACGGCGGCAACGACACCACGCCCTCGAGCGCGGCGGCCTGAGGCAGAACCATGGCGACCATTTCCATTGGTGAGTACAACTTTCCACCCGCCGACCGGGTGGAAAACTACGGCGGTGACATCAACATTTACTGCTGCTGGGAGCATCACCTGCTCATCCCTTGCCCGGCGGCCTACCGGCTGCCGCCGGATATTTCGCTGCGCGATTTTCTGGAGCAGATGTTCCGCCCCGACCACAACCATCACCCCGAGTACGCAAAAATCGACTACAGCACGCTGGGGTGGACGCTGGACGGGCAGCCCTGGTCGCCGGTGCTCGACAAAAGCCTGCGGGAAAACGGCGTGACGCATATGTCGTATCTGTCATTCCGTGCGCCGGGGCTCGATGGGCTTAATGGCGACGGCGTGTAAGGCCAGCAGCGAGCGCGACGCGTGAGTTTTCAGCTGACCATTGAGCCGACCGGCGAAGTCGTCGCGGTAGCGGCCGGCCAACGGCTGCTGGACGCCTGCCTGCGTGCCGGCATCTATCTGCCCTATGCCTGCAATCACGGGCTGTGCGGCAGCTGCAAGGTGCAGGTGCTGGACGGCGAGGTCGAGCACAACGAGGCCTCCGACTTCGCGCTGATGGATCTGGAGCGGCAGGAAGGCAAATGCCTCGCCTGCGTGGCGACGCTCGCTAGCGACTGCGTGATTGAGGCCGAGGTCGAAGAAGAACCGGACGCGCTACATCTGCCCATTTGCGATCTGGTTGCCGAGGTGGTGCGGATTGAAGCGCTGACGCCAACCGTCAAAGGCATCTGGCTCGCGCTGCCCGCGCCGGGGCTTGCGTTTCAGGCCGGGCAATACCTGAACCTCACGCTGCCCGGCATTGAAGGCGCCCGCGCTTTCTCGATTGCCTCGGCGCCGTCTGCGCCCACCCTGCTCGAACTGCACGTGCGGAAAGTGCCGGGCGGCGCGGCGACCACCTACCTGCATGAGGAACTGCAGCCCGGCGAGCGGCTTGCGGTCAGCGGTCCGCTGGGACGGTTTTTCGTCCGTGAAGGCGCGGGCCTGCCGATGATTTTTCTGGCCGGCGGTTCCGGCATCTCCAGCCCCAAATCGATGATCGACGACCTGCTGGCGCGCGGCGTGCGTGACGACATCACGCTGGTTTACGGCGCGCGCAATCCAGCAGAGCTTTACTACCACGCGCACTTTGCGGCGTTGGCGGATGCGCATCCGCAGTTTCGCTACGTGCCGGTGGTGAACGAAGCCGATGTCGAGTGGCCGGGCCTGACCGGCATGGTGCACGAGGCGGCGGGGCAGGTGTTTGGCGGGCGCTTCAGCGGACACAAGGCCTATTTGTGCGGCCCGCCGCCGATGGTCGAAGCCTGTATCAGCACGCTGATGCAGGGCCGACTGTTCGAGCGCGACATCTACACCGAAAAGTTCTTAAGCGCGGCCGACGGCGGCGGTAAGGCACGCAGCCCGCTGTTTCGCCGGCTGTAGCGCGGCATGAGCGCGCCCCGTCATCAGATTGTGATTGCCGACACCGCCGAGACCTACCTCTGCGGCGAAGACGAAACCTTGCTCAAAGCCATGGAGCGGCTGAACCGCAAAGGCATTCCGGTGGGCTGCCGTGGCGGCGGCTGCGGGATCTGCAAGGTGCAGATCACGGCCGGCGACTGCCTGCGTCGGCGCATGAGCCGGGCGCATGTGTCGGTCGAAGACGAGGCTCGCGGCATCGGCCTCGCCTGTTGCCTGTTGCCCCAATCCGACGTGACCCTGCAGGTGCTGGGTCAGCTGCGCGCCCCCGTGCTGGCCGCGCAGTCGCGCTGGAAAACTTAACTGTTCGAGTTCAAACGAGGAGAACGCTGATGGCCCTTTCCGCCGTTCTACGTCCAGGCCATGTGGGTCTGCGCGTGCTAGATCTGGACGCCGCGCTCAAGCATTACCGCGACAGCCTTGGCCTGATTGAAACCGCCCGCGACGCGCAGGGCCGCATCTATCTCAAAGGCTGGGACGAGCTGGACTGGTTCTCGGTGGTGCTGCGCGAAGCCGACGCGCCGGGCATGGACTACATGGCCTTCAAGGTGCTGAACGCCACCCATCTCGCGCGCTACGAAGCCGCGCTCAAGACCTTTGGCTGCAAGGTGGAGCGCATCCCTGCCGGCGAACTCGCCCACTGTGGCGAGCGCGTACGCTTCGACAGCCCGACCGGTCATGTCTTCGAGCTCTATTGCGAGAAAGCGGTCTACGGCAACGGCATGGGGCGGCTTAATCCCAACCCCTGGGTGGAAGGCCTCAAGGGCATGCAGGCCCAGCGCTTCGATCACTGCCTGATCTACGGCGATGATCTGGACGGCACCGTGAAGCTGTTTCGCGAAGTGCTGGAGTTCGACCTGACCGAGCGCGTGATGGAAGGCGACCTCATGGTTGGCGCTTTCCTCTGTTGTTCCAACAAGGCCCACGATCTGGCGCTGATCCGCCACCCCGAGAAAGCAAAACTCCATCACGTGTCGTTTCTGCTCGGCAGCTGGGAAGAAGTGCTGCGCGCGGCAGACCTCATCTCCATGCACGACATCAGCCTAGACATCGGCCCCACCCGTCACGGCATTACCCGCGGCCGCACGATTTACTTCTTCGACCCCTCCGGCAATCGCAACGAAGTGTTCAGCGGCGACTACACCTGGTACCCCGATCACGAACCCATCACCTGGACCACCGACCAGCTAGGCCGCGCGATCTTTTTCCACGACCGGCAGCTCAACGAGAAGTTTTTGAGTGTGGTGACTTGAGGTTTGCCGCTCTCCCAACAAGCAGATCGTAACGACACAACCCCAGGCTGAGATAAACATCCATGACGCAAACCAAGACCCCAAGCCCGCGGCCGCGCACGCTCGGCGCCGTGCTGTACCCGGATTTCGAACTGCTCGATTACTACGGCCCGCTGGAGATGTTCGGCAGCACCGGCATGGGCTTGAAGATCGTCACCCTCGCCGAGCAGCCTGGGCCGGTGCGCTCGGTGCAAGGGCCCAGTACGGTGGCGGAGTTCGGCTTCGATACGGCGCCGCCGCTCGATCTCGTGCTGCTGCCCGGCGGTATCGGCACGGTGCCGCAACTGGAAAACCCCGCGATGCTCGCTTTTCTTCGCGCGCAGGCGGCGCGGGCCGAACTGGTGATGTCGGTCTGCTCTGGTTCTGCGCTGCTGGCCAAAGCGGGCCTGCTGGACGGTCGTCGCGCAACGTCCAATAAGCTCTTTTTCAGTCTTGCCACCGCGCAAAGCAACAAGGTGGACTGGGTGACGCATGCGCGCTGGGTGGAGGATGACCGTTTCGTCACCTCCTCTGGCGTCTCGGCCGGCATCGATATGGCACTGGCGGTCATCGCCCGGCTCTACGGCCGCGGGCACGCGGAGCAGGTGGCACGCATGACCGAGTACGAGTGGCAGGCGGACGCCGGCCGCGATCCGTTCAGTCAGTATCTGAACGAGGGCCGCATGGACGAGTATCTGGTCGCGATCGGTCGCGCGTGATCCCGCCGGCGCCGCCCGCCTGACGCGGGGCGCGCCACGCATGCTTCGACGCTGTGCCATGTAGGAGCGGTGCGCGCGCCGCGATGATACTCGGTGCGATCGCCACGCCGTTTCCCGGCCGACCGGCAACGCCTGCAGGGGGTGCCGGGCGTCGCCGCCCTCGAATAAAGCACCTACCGATCGCCACCTCCACCGCTGCGGGGTGCTTTCAGAATCAATCGCTGAACCACCGATAAGAAAGCGGGGTCGGCCACCCCTGTCTGAAAAAAAGCGATGCCTCCGCCGCGCGCGCTACGCCCGTACCCGCGCTACAGATCATCGCCAGATCGTGACAGCAGTCACGAATCGAGCCTGAACATCAAAACCCCACGGAGCGACTCAATTACAGACAACGCAACACACCCAACGGGGGGAAACCCTCACGACCAGGAGGTCACCCATGAACCCTTCCATTCGTCTCGCACTGCTGGCTGCACTCGCGCTGCAGCCTCTGATGGCCACCGCCGCCTTGCCGGATCTGGACCGCGACGGCATTCCCAATATCACCGATACCGACGTCGACAACGATGGCCTGCTGAACGGCGTCGACCGCAACATTGACGGCGGTGTGGCCGTCAGGGGTCCGCTGCGCGGGCGCTACATCGGTGACCAGTTGCCGAACAATGCCGCCGCGGAGCTCGACATGGACGCCGACGGTCTGGCCGACAAGGCGTCCAACGAAACCGACATCGATGGTGATGGGCTGGCCGACAATTCAACGGCAGAAACCGACATGGACGGCGACGGGCTGGCGGATAACGCGGCCAGCGAAACCGACATCGATGGCGACGGGCTGGCCGATAACGCCGCGAACGAGACCGACATCGACGGCGACGGCACCGAGGACGGCCACAAGGCCGAAGCCGATATTGATGGCGACGGCCTTGCAAACGGTGCCGACCCCGACGTCGACGGCGACGGTCTGGCCAATAGCGCCGACCGCGATTTCGACGGCACGGGAGAGGTAGAAGATTTTCTGGTCGATGCAGCGGGCAATTTTGTGGACGATGCTACCGTGCAGCCGGTGATCGATCTGGTGACGACGGCAGTCCGGCAGCAGTTGAATCTATCGGCCAACGACGCCGGCCTGAAGGTGCGGGTGCAGCCTTCCTGGCTGCCTGGCGTGCAAACGGGCGCGTGGCGCTATCTGAGCGCGGACAACATGCAGGTGTGGGCGAGGTGGTCATACAGCACTGACAACCCGGCGGAGATCAAGCTGTTCGTCAACTACGAGTACACCGGGCCCCATGCCGGACGCTTCGAGGACTACACCAATCCTGCGAACTACAAGATCTCCGACGAGAGACGCTTTTACGGTCAGTATCCTCGCGGTCCGTTCACCTTCCTTAGCTGGTTGCCCGGCGAGCCGGTGAGCTTCTACTACGCTGCGCCAGACGAACAGGCGACCGGACGGCCGGTGCCGGTTGCGGCGCTTAACACCGCGCTAGCCGCCTATCCCAACTTCTATACCGACGGCCGCGTCTTCGCTGGCGACCTGGTGCCAACGCTGACCAGCCTGCAGCCGGTGCTGGAGTTGCAGCGGCAACTCCAGAGAGCCACCCGCAGCGCCAGCGCCAAGCTTGAAACCGCGCAAATCGCGGCAGAGTCGGCAACCGCCAGCAGGCAGGATTAGCCGGGCGCTGGAGGCCGCAGAAACCCATGTAGGAGCGGCGTGCACGCCGCGATTGATCTGGCGCATGTGCAGAGGTCTTTCGCGGCGCACGCGCCGCTCCTACAGGTGCAGCAGTTGCTCCCACGGGGGCAGTCCTTTCACCCCTGTCGGCGCGGCGCGCACGCACGCCGCGCCCACAGAATCAGCAGAGGCTGCGCACTGGCGTAGACGAATCTGATGCCGACGCGCCCCCTCACCGCTCCCGCAAATGCCGAATCAAGCTCTCGTCCACCGTGCGCTTGGTGTCCAGTACCAGACGGTCCTGCGAAAGCTGGATCTGATGCAGGAAATACATCACCAGGATGGTCAGCGTCAGCGCGACCAGCGTGGCGTTGAAGGTAATACCCAGACCTTGCGTAACACCGGTGACGTCGCCGGCGGCGGCGCGCTGGGCTTCCTGCAGCGCGTTGCCGATGCCGCGCACCGTGCCGACAAAACCGACCGCGGGAATGGCCCACACGGTAAAGCGAATCATCGACAGCTCGGCATCCAGATGGGCAGCTTCAAACTCGCATTCCTCGCGTGCCGCATCGGCGGCGTGTTGCACGCTGCGGGTGGCGGCGAAGCGGTCCAGCGCCACGCGGAGCGCGCGCGGCAGGAAGCGGCGCTGGGTGGTGTCGGGCAGGCGTTCGAGTTGGCGGGTGAACTCGCGCACGTCGTCAGGAAAGACGACTTCGCCTTCTTTGAGGCTGATGAAACTGCTGCCCAGCGCGCGGTGCTCGCGCGACACCAGCCACTGCCGCCAGCCCAGGATAAAACCGGCCCACACGGCCAGCACGAAACAGCCTTCGGGTTCGTATTCGTGGAGGATGACCATCACGTCGCGCGGCATCCGCGCCAGCGGATCCTTGGCCCAGACTTCCTGCTGGTGCTTGAGGGTGGCTTCGGCGCTGGGCCTGACGACGATGGTGTACACACCGTGCACGATCGTGAAGCTGAGCAGCAGCGTGATCAGCGCGTAGAAGAAGCCGAAGGGGAAAGTCTTTTTCATGCGGGTTCTCAGGGGTTGTCGTGCTGCGTTCAGCGGAATGAATTAAGTCCCACAAAACTGCCGCCGTTCTGGCGGGTCAGCTCGCGCATGAGGGCCGCGAAGCGGATGCCCGTGGCCTGCATGCTGGGCGGGTTGGCAAACTGGGTGGGGAAGCCGATGGCGTGAATGCGCACCAGCGGCTCGCCGGACTGGTTGGGCCGGTTAACGCGCCGCACGGCGTCGGCAATGGTCTTGATCGACGGCCCGGTGAATTCATCGCCCAGCACGAAGAGGCTTATCTTGCGGTCGGGCCGGTAGAACTGCGTGACCGCCGCCTCGATGCCTTCGCCGGGGCTAGATTTGCTAAACACGTTCCAGGTGCTGAGCTTGTCGATGACCATGCGCCGGCGCTCGGGCGAATCGGGAATCCAGTCGCCGGCATATTCAGGAAACATGTAGGTGCCCTGGTCGTTCATCACCTGGATGCCCTTCACCCGCGGGTAGACGCTCAAAGTCTCCATGATCTGGTTCAAGAGCCGCGGCCAGGCGTAATTGAACATGCTGCCCGAGGTGTCGATGATGAAGCAGACGTATTCCGAATCGATCGGAATGCCGCCGATCAAATCCTTGGGCTTCGCGCGATTCTTCTGCGCGTAGAGCCGCTCCATTTCTTCGCTCAGCTGCTGCTGGGCGGTTTTCAGCTTGCCGAAAATCTCGGCGTTCTGTGCCGCCTGCTGGTCGGCTTTGGCGGCTTTCTCGCGCGCGGCGAGGATCGCCGCAATCTGCGCCTTGATCTTCGCGAGCTCCGCCGCCGACAGCTTCGCCGCGTCCGCTTTCTGCGCGGCTTCAGCGGTCGCCTTGCCCAGTTCCGCCTGCGCGGAAAAGAGTTCGCGCTGCAGCTGGCTAATCGCGACCGCGCGCGGGTCGCTGTCGGACGGACCCTGTTCGTGCGGGCGCGTGGTGGTGACCGTCATCAAGAGAATGATGGCGCCCACGCCACAGGTAATGGTGTCGAGGAAGGAAATGCCGATCTCAGGCGGCTCGCGGCGAACCAGCTTCATGGCCAGTCGTACGCCGGGGTCAGGAACGCGCCGCGCGTGTACATCGCCATCGACCAATAGGCCCAGGGCGCCATCGGGTCGCCTTCCATCGGCAGCAGCACCACGTTCACCGGCGGCGCGGGCTGCGGGAGCTGCTTCACGGCTTCCAGAAACAATTCGTTGCGGCGGTCGCCGGAAACCTTCTGCCCGCTCGGCGCGGCCAGCCCCTGGGTCGGCAGGCCGTCGGTCACCAGAAAGACGTTGTCGGGCCGCGGATTGAAGTTTGCGATGACCTGCAGCGCGCGGGTGAGGTTGGAGCCGCCGTCAGGCACGGTGGCCTTCAGGCTCATCACCGCCTGATTGAACTGCCGCGCGTCGTCGACCTTCAGCCACTGGCCGGCGCTGCCCGGCACCACGGGTTCGGCGCGGCTGTTGAAGGTGTAAATCTGGTACTGCGTGCCGGGCTGCAAGCGCGCGGTGATCCAGTCGACGGTGTCTAGCGCCTGCCGCCATTTTTCGGACCGACGCTTGGCGTTGTCGTCCATGTTTCGTTTGCGCAGCACGTTGACCAGCGAGACGTCCAGCATGCTCGACGAGTTGTCGAGCAGGATCAGCACGCGCTGGCCGCCGGTGCGAATGCCGGTCAGGTATTCGCGGTTGCCGGTGCCCACAAACTGGCGCACCTGCCGCGACTGCTGGTTGAGATACGAGAGCAGGTCCTGCTTCTCGCTTTCCATTTTCTTGAGCGCCAGTTCCAGCGCGTCGATGTCGCGGCGGGTCACCACCGGCGCGGCGCCATCCTGCGGGGCGGCGCGGGTCTGGGCCAGCAGGCGCCGCGCCGCTGCCGATTCACTGACCAGCTGCGCGATCCGCTCATCCACGCTTAGCGCATTCGCGCGCGCGGTGGCGGTGTCCTGTTGCACGCCGGCGATCTGCGCTTTGAGCGCGTCGACTTCGGTGGATAAATCCACCGCCGCGATTTCCTTCTGCACGATCGCCTCGTGCTGCAGGATCATGAACAACAGCACCACGGCGCCGAAGCCGCAGCACATCACGTCGAGAAACGACAGCGTGAAAACGGAGAAGCTGCGTCGCTTAAGCGGCATCGGGGTTCAGCACCCGGATCGCGGTGTAGAGCACGGGCGTGCCGCCCAGGGTGATCTGATCGCCCGCGTGCAGCACGGTCGCCGCGTTCAAGGGCTGACCGTTAAGCCGCGGGCGACCGGCTTCCAGCGGGCTCGCTTCTACGCCCTGCGGCCCCAGACTCAGGCGGCAAAAGCTGTTGGGCTCGGCGCTGCGCGCGTGGCCGCCGTGGCTTAATAAAAACAGCGGCGCCTGACCCAGCGGCGTTGCGGTGTGCTGCTCGAGCAGATGGGTCACGCCAGCGTTGGGTCGCGCGCTCACGGTATGGCCTTGCACGGTGGGCTTGGCGCTGGCAGGCAGGCTGGTCAGCAGGGCCAGCCCGCCGGCGCTGGGGCCAACGCCGGCCATCCCCTGAAACACCGCTTTCTCGCCCAGCACGGCGACGCCCGGAAAACTCGCGCCAAAGCCGGGTTGCGCGGCCAGCCGGTGACTGGCGACCGGCGTGACGCCCGCCGGCACGGCATCGCGCAGAGGCCGCAACAGCGGCGCGGTGGCGGCCAGAACCGCCGCGCGCTGCACGCGGGTTTCAAAGCGCCGCCCGCGGTATTCGATCTGCACCTTGATTTCCGCATGCTGGCGCAGCAGCGCAAGCCACTGACCCAGCTGGATCTGCATGACCTGTTCGGTGTCGGCGTGGTGCCGGGGGTCGAAGCGGCAGTCGCTGACGAAGGCCTGCGTGATCACGCGGATGCAGGCTTCGCGCAGCCGGTTGATGCCGAAGCCGGCCAGCACCTCCACCCCCGTGCGCACGACTTCCGCGCCGACCTCGAGCCGCGTCAGCACCGCCTGATGCTGCTGCAGGTCGAGGTGCAGCCACTGCCCCGGACCGAGCGCCGCCGCGCCGGCGGCTACCGCGCTATCGACCAGCGCGGTGGTGCGCAGGCCGCAGGCTTCGGTCACGCCCAGCAACAGCGAAAGCTGGTCGTTGTGGAAGCTGCCCGGCACCGCGAACTGCACCTCGGTCGGGTTACCCGCGGCGGCTTTCAGCTGTTCCAGCTGCAACCAGGCCAGATCGGCGTGATGCCGCACGCGCCGACCCAGATGATCCACGGTGGCGGTGTTGAGGTCGCGCCAGTAGCGGTTTTCGCTGGTGCGCGGATGCGTCCAGGCGACCGCCATTGCGGCCGCGCCAATTTCGAGATTGCCGTTGACCAGCGCCACCTGTCCCGGGCTGCTGGCCACCACCTCGCCGTGACGGGCAAGCCTGAGCTCGTAGTCGTTCAAGTCGATGACGCAGGTCGTCATGCTGGCCTCTTTGGGTTCTGCTCGCGCGGGGTGGCGGACGGCTGGCGGCACGCGGGCCCGCTCAGATGTCCTCCGGGAAGGGCACAGGAAAATCTTCCTGCACTTTCTCGCTGGGTTTGAAGGTGTCGCTGGGCAAGCCGCGGGCGCGGTATTCGGGTCGCTCCGGATCCGGCGCGGGCGGCGGATCTTCGGCGACGGCCTGCGCGGCGGCGCCCAGCAGCAGGACTGCGATCAGCGGTCGCTTCATTGTGCGTATCTCGCCAGTCGAAAGCCGAGATCCGGGCGGCCGGCGGCGGCCGCTTCGCGGGCGGTGGAACGCAGCTTTTCGCGGCTGCCGCTGGCCCAGCTCGAGCCGCGCACCACGTGCTGGGCGGCAGTGGGCGGCCCGAGCGGATCGGCGCCGGCAGCCGGGCTGGGCGTGAAACCGTCGTGCACCCATTCGGCGACATTGCCGGCAAGGTCGTACAGGCCGTGCCCATCGGGCGGGAAACTGCCCACCGGCGCGCTGGTGCCAAAGCCGTCGTCAAAGCCGCCGATCACGGTGGCCAGCATCTGGGCGGCGCTGGCGTCGGCCAGGTTGGCGCTGCGCGCCGGCGGCGGGAAGGCGCTGCCCCAGGGGAATTCCAGCGGCTTGCCGGCGGGTGAGAGCGCCGCCGCCCATTCCCACTCGGCTTCGGTCGGCAGTCGATAGCCAACGGATTCAGGATTGATGCCCATCACCCGGCCATAGCGGATTTGGTAGAACACCGGCAGCGAGTCGCGCCGGGACAGCCAGTTGCAGTAGACCGCCGCCGCTTCCCAGGTCATGCCGACCGCCGGCTGGTTGTCGCCGTTCAGTTCCTGTCCTTCGCCGCCGCGCGAGGCGTGGTTGGCAATGAAGCGCCGGTATTCGGCGTTGCTGACTTCGCGCAGCGCCAGATAGAACGGCCGCGACAGCTGGGTGGGTGCGCGGCCCGGCAGGGCGAAATCGCCGCCTTCGAAGCGCGCCAGCGGCTGGGCCAGCGAGGTTTGCAGACGCCCTGCCGTGGCGGGCGGCGGGGCGGGCACGGGCGCGCGGCCGCGGGCTTCGGCCTGCGCGATGGCCTGCAGGCGAGGGTCGGTCTGCGCCAGCCGCTGTTGGACTTCCGGCGGGGCAAAGGTGTTGCCCATCAGCTCGGCCTGTTGCTGGGCCTCCAGCGAGCCTTGATCCAGCGGCGGTGGCGCCTCGCCGGGCGGCGGCGTTTGGCTTGCCGGATAGGCCGGCGGCGGCGGGACGTAGCTGGGCGGTGGGGCCTGCTCGGCGGCCATCTGCGCGGCGGTCTTGAGCGAGATACGCAGGTGTTTGTCGACGCCCCGGCGCGGCGTGACCAGCGTGCGATAGCTGGCGTAACCCGCGCGGCGCACGACGAGTTCGTGTTCGCGGGTCGGCAGATTGAGCCGCTGGGTGGCATTGCCGGCGGGCTGGCCGTTGACCAGCACTTCGGCGTCGGCCGGTTCGGTCATCAGGTTGATCACCGCCAGTTCGGCCACCAGCTGCAGGGCAAGATTGGTGGTGTCGTCCGGTGCGGCGCGGGCGCTTACGTTGTGCGGCTCGAAGCCGGCCAGCATGGCGGTCACGCGATGGTCCGCGTCCGGCGTCACGGCCACTTTCAGCGGGGATTCGCCGCGGTAACGCCCGTCCACCGTCACCGCCGCGCCGCGCGGTTCGGTGACGATTTCCAGCACGCCGTCGGCCTTGGCCAGCGTCACATCGGGAATCGTCACCGCGCGGCCGGCTTCCACCTGAATCGCCCGCGACCAGGTTTTGAAGCCCGGCTTGCTGACCGTGACGCGGCGTTCGCCGTGCAGCAGTTCGGCAGCGAGCGGCGTGGGGCCCAGCAGCTTGCCGTCGACCGACACCAGGGCGCCGGCGGGTTGTGAGCCCAGTTTGAACTCGGCCCAGGCCGGGGTCAGGCGCACGGCGAGGGTTTCGTCCTGACGCTTGCCGCGCACCTCAAGCTTCGCCACAAAGGGCATGTAGCGCGGCGCCTCGACGAGAATCTCGCGCGGGCCGGCCTCGATTTCTTCGATGACGCCCGGCGCTTTGCCAATTTCCTTGCCGTCGACCGACACGCTGGCCTCGCTGACCGGCTCAAGGGTGAGGGTGAGGCGACCGGGCAGCGGCGTCAGCGCCAGCTGGTGCTGCTGCAGCGTTGACTGGGTAACGGTGATTTCGGCGTCGAAAGGTTTATACCCAGGTGCCGACGCCTCGACCCGGTGGGCGCCCGGCAGCAGCAGCCAGTGGTTACCGATGCGCGGCGCGAACAGGCCCTTCACGCTGACCTCGGCCTCCGCCGGCTCGGCCGTCAGCGAGACCGAGCGCGCCAGCGCCATGTAGGCCATCACGCCCAGCGTCAGCAGCACCGTGAGCACCGCCACCAGAAGCCCCCAGGGCAGGCGCGGCCACTGCACGCCGGTCAGCGCGCCGGGCGGGCGGAATTCGGCGGGCGCGATGATTTGCGGCGAAGGTTTCACAGGGCGCTTTCCAGAAGGCGTGGCCGCAGTATAGCGAAGGCCGGGACCGGTAACCGCAAACGGAAGACAGTCAGACAATGGTCACGCAGCGGCCCTGTCGCCGCTACACTGCGGGCTCTTTTCCGGAGAGCACTATGAGCAAGAAAGTACTGGTGGCAGGCGCGAGCGGCGTGGTCGGGGCAGCGGCGGTCGAAGCCTTTTTACGCGAAGGCTGGGAAGTGGTGGCGCTGTCGCGTCGCGCGCCCGAAATCGACAGTCCCCATCCCTATACCCATCTGGCGGTGGACCTGCAGGACGCGGCGGCCAGTCGCGCGGCGCTGGGCGCCTTGAGCGGCGTGACGCATCTGGTCTACACCGCGCTGTATGAAAAGCCGGGCCTCATTGCCGGCTGGCAGGAGCAGGACCAGATGGCGACCAATCTGGCGATGCTCAAAAACTGCCTTGAACCGCTGGAAGCTGCCGGCAACCCGCTGGCGCACGTTAGCCTTCTGCAAGGCACCAAGGCCTACGGCATTCATCTGCATCCCATGCCCATTCCGGCGCGCGAGCGGAATCCGCGCGACCCGCATGCCAACTTCTATTGGCTGCAAGAGGACTACCTGAAAGCCCGCGCGGCCGCCGCCGGGTTCCGTTGGACCATCCTGCGGCCGCAGCTGATCATCGGCAGCGCCTACGGAGTGGCGATGAATCTGGCGCCGGTCATTGGCGCCTACGGCGCGATCTGCCGCGAGCTGGGTCAGCCGATGGGCTATCCGGGCGGCATTTCCTGGGTGTGGGAGGCGGTGGATTCACGCCTGCTGGCTAACGTCTTTGTGTGGGCCGGCAGCGCGCCGCAGGCGGCGGGCCTGCATTTCAACGTGACCAACGGCGATGTCTTCGAGTGGCGGGATCTCTGGCCGGTCCTGGCCGACACGCTGGGCGTGGCGACCGGGCCGGATACGCCGCGCGAGCTCAAGCACTGGCTGCCCGAACACAGCGCCGTGTGGGACCGGCTGGTCGCCAAGCATGGCCTGCGTCAGGTGGCCTTGCCGGCGCTGCTCGGCGAGTCCCACCACTATGCGGACTTCTGCTTTGCCTACGGGATGAACACCCCGCCGCCGCCGGCGTTTGTCAGCACCATCCGCCTGCGTCAGGCGGGCTTCACCGAGGTCTGCGACACGCAGGAAACCTTCCGCTACTGGCTGCAGAGCATGATCGACCGGGGCATTTTGCCCAAGGCCTGAGGCCTGCCGACCGTCCGGGCCGCGCGGCGCGCCCGGACGGGTCATCCGCTTTTATGGATACCCGGATGCGTAAAGACCCAATTCCAATCCGGCTCGTCCTCAATATACTGCGCCGCAGCAAAAGGCCGGCAATTCCGCCGAGCCAACGAAAGGCACGCAGATGAGCACCGATAATCAGTCCCCCCTTAGCCCCGTCAGTGACGCGCAGGACAAGACCCAGAGCTGGGCCGTGGCCCTCGGCGCCGGCGCCAGCGCGATCGCCCTGTGGGCGTTCATCGTTTATGAACTGGCGGTTCGCCTGCAGTTGCCGGTGGCAGCCTGAGCCAGCGCCGGGGAGGGCGCGGGCGGTGACAGCGCGTAGACTGCCTGCGCGCGTCATCCCGCAAGGCGATTGCTTGGGGTGCCGCCGACCGTCTGTTTGACCCTTCACCCTCGGCGAGGCACCCGCATGGATCAGGACCCCGGTCTTTTCGACACCCTCCACAGCATGCGCGCGATGCGTCGGCTTAAACCCGACCCGGTGCCGGATGCGCTGATCCGCAAAATCATCGAAGCCGGCACCGCCGCGCCCAGCGGGCAAAACCTGCAGCGCTGGTCGTTTCTGGTGGTAACGGACGACGACGGCAAGCGCTTTTTTGGCGAGCGCTACAACTACTGGCTGCGCAACCGCTTCGCCGGCCTGATCGAAACGCTGGACCCGGCTTCCAGCGACGGGCGGGTGATGAATTCGGCGCTTTATCTGGGCGAGCACATGCACGAAGCCCCGGTGCTGCTTTTCTGCTGCGGCAAGCGCGACTGGCCTTTCGTGGTGCCGCAGGCCGCGCGCGTGGGGCTGGCGCCGCCGTCCTATGGCGCGATTTACCCGGCGGTGCAGAACATCCTGCTGGCGGCGCGTGGCCTTGGCCTTGGCGCCAGCCTCACCACCATGCATCAGATGTTCGAGCCCGAGATGCAGGCGTTTTTCGGCATTCCCGAGGAATGGGGCGTGGTGGCGGTGATTCCCATCGGCTACCCGCAGGGCAAGTTTGGCCCGGTAACGCGGGCGCCGGCGCCAAGCAAAACCCACTTCAATCGCTGGGGGCAGGGCAAGCCGGGGCTGGCGGCGCCGGAGGTCTGAACCCCGCGCCTAGGGCGCCGCTTGCTCAAGCGCGCGCAGGGCTTTTTCCAGCTGCTTTTGCTGGGCGCGCAGCCGCGGCCCGGCGCTGCCGATGCGCTGCACCCGCGCCAACAGGCCGAGCAGGGTGGGGCGCGATGCGGGCGCGGCGAGGGCGTCTGCAATCTCGCGGGCCAGCGCGGCCCGGGCGCGGGCGTTGTCCGCCTTGGGTTTGAGATCCGTCAGGCCCTTGTCCAGGCCTAGCGCCGTCGCATAGGCCCGTGCCGCTTCGTCCCAGCGCTCTGCTTGCTCGCTGCGTTCAGCGCTGGCCAGTGCGGTGGCGATCCGGGCTGCGACGCCACGTTCGATGCTTTGCGCCAGCGCATCCTGTGCGGCCGCGGTCGGGTTCAGCTTGCGCGCCCGCTCGAAAGCGCTGCGGGCTTCGTCGTAATGCGCGGCGGCCAGCGCTTCATAACCGCTCGACATCGCCTTGGCGTAGGCCTCGGCGCTGTCGGTTTCGGTCAGCCGGGCAAGCCCTTCGCTGGCGGCGACCGTTGCGCCGTCCAGCGCCAGCGCGGCTTCGAAGGCGGCGCGGGCTTTGGGTATATCGTCCATCCGTTCGTAGGCCAGGCCTTCGGCCAGCAGCGCCTGGACCCGCTCGTAGGCTTCGGCGCGGGCCAGCGCCTCGCGACCGGCCGCATGTTGAGGGTCGATTTTCAGCAGCTGCAGGAAAAACTGCGCGGCGTGCACGCTGTCGCCGGCGTCGAGGGCGCGCAGGCCGGCCTGCAGGCGGTCGTGAATGAGTCCGGGGACCATCGCCTCCAGCGCGGCCAGCTGGCGCGCCGCATCGGCATAAATCCGGATTGCCGCGGGATAACGCTCCTGGCGATAGGCGCGTTCGCCATCGGCAATCCGCCCTTGCGCGGCGCGCCAGCCTTCAGCCTGCCAGTCCAGCGGCGAGCGGCCCGCCAGCCGGTCGCTGGTCGTCAACAGGGCGGCCAGCGACTGCTGCGCGTCCAAACGCGCGGCGGCTTTTTCGGCCGGGGTCAGGATGGGATCGGGCGGCTCTTCCGGCTGGGACGGGGCCGCACCGGGCGCGGCGGGCGGCGCCGGCGGGGGCGCCATCAGGCGCGGCAGGCCAAACAGCGCGGCAAGGCACAGGCCAAGGCTCAGCAGCAACCACAGCACCGCGCCGCGCGGGGCGGTAAAGCGTCGCGCGGGCGGGGCGTCGTCGGCCACCCGCGGCGTAAGACAGGTGGGCTGGAGCGGATCGGAGGGACGCGGGTTCGCCACGGTAGACCTCAGGGTTGGGTGTACTTGCGGTATTCCCGCCAGAGCTTTTCTTTAAGCACCGGATCGGGTTCGCGTTCGGCGGCCTCCCGCAGCTGTCTGGCGACAATGGCGTCGTCCCCGCTGCCCGGCCCACGCACGGCGCCGGGGCCCGGTCCGTTGGGATTGATGCCGACTTGTCCGCTCAGGTCGGGCGAACGACCGACGCCGCTGCCGGCGCCGCGCGCACCGCCCCCACCGTCCGGTGTGCCGGCGGCGGGTCGGCCGCCGCCGCCCTGCTGTTGCATCAGCCGCTCAAACTCGGCCCGGCTGCGCCGCAGGTCCTCGGCGGTGGTGACTTCGGCCGCCGCTGGTCCGCCCGCCGGTCCACCGCCCGGTGCGCTGGCGCCGCGAACCGCGGGCGCCGGGCCGCTCGTACCAAGGCGTCCCGGTGCGCCCGAAGGCGGCGGCGCTGGGCCACCCAGCGGCGCGTTGGGCGCTATGCCCTGCGGCACATTGCCGCCGGTGCCGCCGCCGTCGGCCGCCGCGCGCGCCCCGCTGCCGCTGGCGTTCGCCTCGCCGCTGTTGCGGGCGCTGGGCGGCGGCGGTGGCGCGCCGGCCGGGGTTTCGGTCATTTCGACATAGGCGCCCTGTTCGCTGGGCGCCGCGGGTGGCGCGGCGGATTCGGGCGCGGCAGGCAGCGGCGCCGGCGCTGCGGGCGCAGGGGCGGGCGGCGGGGTGCCGGCGGTGGACGGCGCCTCCGGCGCGGCCTGACCGGCCTGTTCGCGCTGTGCTGCCTCGGCCCGCTTGCGCTCGGCCGCCATCACCGCCCGCAGGCGGGCGTCGTTCTGGATTTGGGGTTTGGTGTCTTCGACCCGACAGGCGCCAAGACCCAGCGCCAGCAGCAGGCCAAACAGCAGCGTTTTACTCATGGCGCCAATGTACACCGAACCCGTCCGATCACAGGATGGCGCGACGACAGGGGAAATGATTGGCCGGAGCGTTTATTGTGGCGGTCTGGATTTTCCTCACGAGAGCGCCCCATGACTGCCGGCATTTCCGCTAATGCAACCCATATTCCCGTCAACCAGGGCCAGCTTGAAATCGCGCGCCCGCTCTACCAGCTGGTGGTCGACGACATCCTGCCCGGGCTGGGCATCGACCCCGTCGACTACTGGCGCATGCTGGAAGAGGTGGTGACCGAACTGGCCCCGAAGAACAACATCCTGCTGCTGAAACGCTACAAGCTGCAGGCCGAGATCGACACCTGGCATCAGTCCCGCTGCGACGCCGCGCACGACCACGCGCAATACCGCAAATTCCTCGAGAAAATTGGCTACCTCTTGCCCGAAGGGCCAGATTTTCAGGTCAACCCGCAGCGGGTCGACGATGAGATTGCCAGCCTTGCCGGCCCGCAGCTGGTGGTGCCGGTGAAGAACGCGCGCTACGCGCTGAACGCCACCAACGCGCGCTGGGGTTCGCTGTACGACGCCCTGTATGGCTCCGACGTCATTGCCGACACCGATGGCGCGGAAAAAACCGCCGGCTACAACCCGGTGCGCGGTGAGCGTGTGATTGCCTACGCCCGCGGTCTGCTCGACCGTTCTGCACCGCTGGCCGCCGGCAGCCACGCCGACGCGGTGGCCTATCGGGTGGTTAACGGCGCGCTGCAGGTCAGCCTGCGCCATAACGGCCATGTGGGCTTGCGCGAGCCGGAGAAGTTCGCCGGCTACAACGGCAACCCGGATGCGCCCGCTGAAATCCTGCTGCGGAACAACGGTCTGCACCTCATCATCCAGATCGATCCCGGGCATCCGGTCGGGCGCGCCGACGCGGCGCATGTGAAAGATGTGGTGCTGGAGTCGGCGGTGACCACCATTCAGGACTGCGAAGATTCGGTGGCTGCCGCCGACGGCGCGGACAAGACCGAGGTCTACCGCAACTGGCTGGGTCTGATGACCGGCACGCTGACCGATACCTTCGAGAAAAACGGCAAGACCATCACTCGCACGATGGCGCCGGATCTGTGCTTCATGAATCCGCAGGGCGCGCCGTTCTCGCTGCACGGGCGGGCGCTGCTGATTATCCGCAACGTTGGCCATCTGATGACCAACGAAGCGGTGCTGCTGAAGGGCGAGGAAGTGCCGGAAGGCATCCTGGACGCGGTCATTACCGGCACCATCGCGCTGTACGACCTGCGTGGGCTGGGCGCCTTGCGCAACTCGCGCGCGGGCTCGATGTACATCGTCAAACCGAAAATGCACGGCCCTGAGGAAGTGGCGTTCGCCTGCGCGCTGTTCGACAAGGTGGAAGACATGCTGGGACTGGCGCGGCACACGCTGAAAATTGGCGTGATGGACGAAGAGCGCCGCACCACCGTCAACCTGAAGGAATGCATTCGCGCCGCGCAGGACCGGCTGATTTTCATCAACACCGGTTTTCTTGACCGTACGGGCGACGAAATTCACACCTCCATGGAAGCCGGCGTCATGGTGCGCAAAGAGGCCATGAAGCAGGAGAAGTGGATCAAGGCCTACGAGAACTGGAACGTCGATATCGGCCTTGCCTGCGGCCTGCAGGGCAAGGCGCAGATCGGTAAGGGCATGTGGCCGAAGCCCGATTTGATGAACGAGATGGTCAACACCAAGCTGGCCCATCTGCGCGCCGGGGCGAGCACCGCCTGGGTGCCGTCGCCGACTGCGGCGACCCTGCACGCCATGCACTATCACGAAGTGAACGTGTGGGAGGTGCAGAACGACCTCAAGAAGCGCCGGCGGGCGAGTCTGGACGACATCCTCACCATCCCGCTGCTGGGCGACACGCCGCTCACCCGCGAGCAGGTACAGGCTGAACTCGACAACAACTGCCAGGGCATTCTGGGCTATGTGGTGCGCTGGATTGATTTGGGCATCGGCTGCTCCAAGGTGCCGGACATCAACGATGTGGGCCTGATGGAAGACCGCGCGACGCTGCGCATTTCCAGCCAGCACATCGCCAACTGGCTGCGGCACGACTACGTGCGCCGGCGGCACGTGCTGGAGACCTTCAAGCGCATGGCGGTGGTGGTCGATCGTCAGAACGCGAACGAGCCGGGCTATAAGCCGATGTCGGCCAACTTCGACGAGTCGGTGGCGTTTCAGGCCGCCTGCGAACTGGTCTTCGGCGGCGTGCATCAGCCCAACGGGTACACCGAGCCGGTGCTGCACCGGCGGCGCCGTGAACTGAAAGCGGCCGCGCAGGGCAACCCGGGCTAAGCCGACAGCAGTGGGCGTTGCCGCGTGTGCGCCCGCTGCCCATTTTGATCTCGTGCGCGGCGGCGCCTCGCACTTATTGAGCAAGGACTTCGCATGGCCACCGATACGACCGCGCCCTATGCCCCCAAACTGGTGCTCCGCGGCACCTGGCTAGACGCCCCCGAAGTGACCATGCTGACCAGCAAGGGCAGCGTGGTGTTTGAGCTCGCCCCCGCGGCCGCCCCCTACACCGTGGCCAATTTTCTGGCGTACGCGAACGGCGGCTTCTACAGCAAGCTGCTGTTCCATCGCGTCGTGCCGGGTTTCGTGATTCAGGGCGGTGGCTACACCACGGATCAGGTCGAAAAAGACACCTGGTACGCCCCGATTACGCTGGAGTCCAACAAGGGCCTGTCCAATCTGCGCGGCACGCTGGCGATGGCGCGCACCGATGCGCCCAATTCGGCGACGAGCCAGTTCTACGTCAACCTGCTGGACAACAGTTTTCTCGATTACACCAGCAGCGCGAATCGCGGCTACGCGGTATTTGGCGAGGTCAAAACCGGCCTGTCGGTTATCGACGCCATTGGGCGGGTGGCGACCGACGCCGCCGACGCGCCGATCACCAATGTCTTGATCAAGTCCATGACGCAGAGCGCGACCGGTGTGATGTACACCAAGACCGGGCAGGTCTTGTTGAGCGCGGTCGAATCCAAAGCCAAGTGGGAATACAGCCTCGATGCTGGTCTGCACTGGACGCGCGGCAGCGGCAGCACCCTGAGTTTAAGCACGGGCGCGGTTGAGGCGCGGGATTTTCAAGTGCGCCAGATCGACGCCGCCGGCAACGTCAGCAAAATTGCCCGGCCCGGCAGCGACATCGTGGTTAACGCCACGTCCGCACTAGTGGGCAGCAGCGCGCGCGATACGCTGAACGGCACCAGCGGGAACGACAATCTTTATGCGCTGGGCGGCAATGATGTGATGAATGCCAACGCCGGCAACGATAGTCTCGATGGCGGCAGCGGCAACGACACCATGAGCGGCGGCGCTGGGAGCGACACCTACGACGTGCGCAACAGCGGCGATTTGGTGCGAGAAACGGATACCGATCCGCAAACCGGCGGGTTTGATCTGGTGAGAAGTTTTCTGAGCGCCTACACCTTGCCGGGCAACGTGGAATACGGCCGCATCATGTCCACGGGCACCGCTCGCCTTACCGGCAACGCGCTGGATAATCTGCTCTTCGCCGCGGCGGGCAATAACGTGCTGGCCGGCGGCGCCGGGCAAGATACGGTCTCTTATGCGTCGGCCAGTACGGCGGTCACCGTGAGTCTCGCCACCACCAGCGCGCAGAGCACCGGCGGCTCTGGCAGCGACACCCTGAGCAGCATCGAAAATCTCATCGGCTCGCGCTATGCGGACCGGCTGACCGGCAGCGCGGGCGCTAACCGCCTCGACGGCGGCGCCGGTAACGACACTCTCACCGGCGGCCTCGGTGACGACACCTACGTGGTCAGCCAGACCGGCGATCTGGTGCGAGAGACGAGCAGCGACGGCGGCACCGATCTGGTGTTGACTGCGCTGGCGAGTTACACCCTGACGGCCAACGTCGAGAACGGCCGGATCACGAGCAGCGGCACCGCCAACCTGAGCGGCAACACGCTGGACAACCTGCTTTACGCCGGCGCGGGCAGTAACGTGCTGAACGGCGGCAGCGGCAGCGGCAGCGATACGGTGTCTTACGCCTATGCCAGCGCGGGCGTCACGGTAAGTCTCGCCGTCGGCACCGCGCAGGCGACCGGCGGATCGGGCAGCGACACGCTGCTGTCGATCGAAAACCTGACCGGCAGCGACTTCAACGACAGGCTGACCGGCGACGCGGGCAATAACCTGTTGGCCGGTGGTGCCGGGGCTGACAGTCTCATCGGCGGTGCCGGGCTTGATACCTTGCAAGGCGGCACCGACAACGACGTCTTCGTATTTACCGCGGTGGGCGACACCAATAGCGATGCCACCTTGGCCGATGTGATCGCGGACTTCACCAGCGGCGACTTGATCGAACTTTCGGCGATTGATGCCGACAGCCTGACCGGCGGCGATCAGGCCTTCGACGGCACGCTGGTTGCGACTTTTACCGCGGTGGGCCAGCTGCGGCTCGATACCGGCGTGCTCTACGGCAACACGGATGGGGATTTCGCCACCGCCGAATTTGCCATTGTCTTGACCAGCGTGGCCAGCCTGACGGCGGCGGATTTCGTGCTCTGAGCGGCGGGGCGCCGGCGGTGTTAGACCAACGAGCGCCTCATCACCATGCAGCGCAGGATGGAAGATGGATTCTGTTTGCGCCCGCCGTGGGCAATCAGGAAGCACTGCTTCAAGGGCTCGCGGGTCAGCGCGACGAACTTGAGCTGAATGCCGGTGGTGATTCATACCCAAGGAATGGGTGAGTCAGCGTGCGCCGCTGCTACCGATCCAGTTGATGGCGACCAAGGCGTTACCGCATTTCACCGACCGGATGAACTGATGCGGTGGCTGTTAGACGGCACTTAGTTGGCGTGCGCGCTCGGCCGCGCCGCTTATTTGCAAACAAGGATCATCTCCATGCGTGAACATCTCAAATTCTTTATCAACGGCCAGTGGGTGGCGCCGGCGACGCCGCAAGTGCTGCCCGTGATCAATCCTGCCACCGGCACCCCGAACGGGCACATCGCGGTGGGCAGTGCGGCGGATGTCGATGCGGCGGTCAAGGCCGCACGCGACGCCTTTCCCGGGTGGGCCGCCACCCCGAAGGCCGAGCGCCTCGCGGCGCTTGATCGCATCGCGCTTGAGTTTGACCGTCGGCTGGACGACATGGGCGTCGCCATTCGCGAGGAAATGGGTGCGCCGCAGTGGCTGGCGCGTGACACGCAGGCGGCGCTTGGGCCGCGTCACTTTCGCGCTGCCTTCAACATCCTGCGCGACTACGAATTTGAAGAAATTAAAGGCACCCACTGCGTGATGAAGGAGCCGATTGGCGTCTGTGGCTTCATCACGCCCTGGAACTGGCCGGTACATCAGATGTGTGCGAAGACCGCGCCGGCGCTGGCGGTGGGCTGCACGGTGATTCTGAAGCCGTCGGAAATTGCGCCGTTTTCCGCGCAAATACTCGCCGAAATTATCGAGGCCGCCGGGCTGCCGCCGGGCGTGTTCAATTTGGTGTTTGGCGAAGGCCCCACGGTGGGCGCTGCGATGTCTTCGCATCCGGGCATCGACATGATCTCCATCACCGGCTCGACCCGCGCCGGCATCGAGGTCGCGCGCAACGCCGCGGCGACGGTGAAGCGCGTCCATCAGGAACTGGGCGGCAAGAGCCCGAACATCGTGCTGGAAGACGCCGACCTAAAGGCCGCGGTCACCGGGGGCGTGAACAGCGTGATGATGAACTCCGGCCAGTCCTGCCGCGCGCCAACGCGCATGCTGGTTCCCAACAAGCTGATGGACGAAGTCTGCGCGATTGCGCGGGAAGTGGCCGAGAGCTGGACGCCCGGCGACCCGGCCGCCAACAGCCGGATGGGCCCGGTCATTTCAGAAGCGGCCTGGCAGAAAGTGCAGCGACTGATCGGCGCCGGGATCGAAGAAGGCGCCACGCTCGTGACCGGCGGACCGGGCCGGCCCGAAGGCTTGAGCGAAGGCTACTACTGCAAGCCCACGGTGTTTAGCAACGTGCGTAACGATATGGCGATTGCGCGCGAGGAAATCTTTGGGCCGGTGCTGTCGATCATCGGCTACGACGATGAAGACGAAGCGGTGCGCATTGCGAACGACACCGAGTACGGGCTGGGCGGTTATGTGCAAAGCCAGAACCTCGAGCACGCGCGGCGCATCGCGGGGCGGATTCGCGCCGGCTACATCAGCCTGAACAACGCAGGTCTGGATATCACCGTGCCGTTTGGCGGGTACAAGCAGTCGGGCAACGGGCGAGAATTCGGCGAGCACGCGTTCGGGGAGTTTCTCGAATTGAAGTCTGTGCTGGGCTATTCGCCGGCCGGCTGAGTAGCGCGCCGCCGCCACCGGGTCGCTTATTGCGGCGGCAGATACGCCGTGATGCGCGCGCGCAGATCGGCGGCAAAGGGCACCGATTTGCGTGTTTCCAGCGACATCTGCACCACCGTGATGTGCGCGCGGGCGCGCAGTTCATCACCGCTAATGGCTTCGCCGGTAAAACTGAGCGAGCTGCTGCCGAGGCGCGTCGGCTGCAGGCGGAAGCGCACTTCGTCGCCCAGTTTGCTTTGCGCGGTGAACTCGCATTCGGCCTTCACCGCCGGCACCCCGAGGCGCGCCACGCGGATGTATTCGCCGTAGTTGGTGTTGAGCCCTTCGCTGAACCACTCTTCCATCAGTTCGTGGAACAGCACGAAGTATTGCGGATAAAAAATAATGGCCGCCGGATCGCAGTGGTGGAAGCGGATGACTTTCAGGCGTTCAAACCACATGGGCGGCAGACTCCTCGAGCGGTTTGGTCAGCATCTCCAGACAGCGTGGGCAGTAGCAGTCGCTGCTGGGGGAGAGCAGCGCGGCCGGCAGGGCGGGCAGTTGCTGGCACCAGCAGGAAGCGAGTTTGGCTCCGCAGGAAAGCGTGTCCCCGCAGCGGCTGCAGCGCTTTGTTTCCGGTGTGCTCATGCGGTGAGCTAGTCGCGGGGCAGGGGGCCGAAGTCGTCGATCATGAAGCTGGCTTCGGTGGTCGCGACAAGCGCGCTGTCGTCGACCCGGCGCGCGCTGCCTTCCAGCTGACAGAGCCGGCCCTTGCGCTGCTTGCAGTGCGCTTCCAGCGTGATCGCCGTACCAACCGGCAAGGGTTTGCGATAGCGGATTTCGCACTTCGCGGTAAAGCCGCGTGCGCCTTGCAGGAACAGCCAGTTCGCCATCACATCGTCCAGCGCGCTGAACAGAATGCCGCCGTGGGTCATCTGGTCAAAGCCGACGTGGTGGGGGCCCGGCGTGAACTCACCCACGCACCGCTCGCCGTCCAGCCGGAACGCGATGCGCAAGCCCTGCGGGTTTTCCGGTCCGCAGACAAAGCAGTGGTCGGCGTCGCCGCGACCGCGTGGGGTGTCGCTCATGGCTACACCATGTCCGGATAGCGGTTGGGCAGGTCAAGGTCGACCGCGTTGGCAATGCCGGGCAGCTGAATGCTGTGGCCGTCAATGACGATGCCGTTTTCATCCATCAGGTCGTCGCCAAAGCGATAGATCGGCTGCATCGGCCCGCGGCAGCAGGCTTCATCGTAGGCCGCCGCCGCTTCGCGGGTGGCCTCCAGCCGGCGGCGATAGTCCTGCATGGTGGCCGCACCGTGCCGCTTCTCCAGCATGCGCAAGGCTACCGTCGGCGAGAGAATGGCGCCGGTCGCGTTGTTACCGCCGAAGCCTTTGGAGTTCAGGAAGCCGATGTCGGCGCGGCCGCTGAGGTCGGTGTCCTGCAGGACGAAGTTCAGATGCTCGCGATGCACGTCGGCGGCAATCGCCGGCGTGGTCTTGATGCCCGGCAGAAGGCCGTGATGGAACACGCCCAGCGTGTTGGTCAACTGGTCGGCGCTGGCCGGCGCCAGCGAGTGGCCAACGAAGGCTTTAAGCGCCGTGACCGGCCACTGCTCGATACCAAAAGCCCCCGCCACCTGGTCGAAAATCTTCGATTCCGTGACCCGGTTCTGCGGCGTGCTGGAGCCGTGGGCCTGCAGGAAACTGCGTGTGCGCACGGCGTCTTCACCCAGCAGGCTGCGCATGGCGGCGACCGCCTTGGAGAGCGTGATGTAGTTGCCGGGACCGGGGGATGAAATGGACTTCTTGAAGCCGTCGGCGTTGACGAAGACATCCGGCACCGCGCCGTGGATGTCGGCGCCCAGTTCCAGCGCCAGTTTGTCGTCGCAGAGCACGAAATACTGGCCGGACTCGCCCAGCACGAAGCCGCAGTTGTCGCCGAACGGGCGGCTGGCGCGACGCCAGTCCGGCACGCTGGCGCCGTCCAGTTTGGCCACCGCGTCATCGGTCGCCAGCGCGCTCATGGCGTGGTAGCCCTCGATGACTTCCGGCACCAGCGGGGCTTCGGCGTTGCCGACCACGGCGAGCCGCCGACGGCCGGACTGGATGTCTTCCACCGCGAGCCGCAGGTTGTAGAGAAAGCTCGCGCAGGCGCCGGCAATGGCGCCGGTGCAGCCGACGTTGCCCAGCACATAGGCGTTCACAAAGTCGGCCGGCATGGTGTTCAGCCCCAGCGGCAGCTGTTTGGCGCTGACCCGCCCGCCGCGCAGCCGGGCCTGCAGCATGCCGCCGGTGCCGTACTGGTCGAGCTGCGCCATCGCGCTGGAGGCGTAGACGGAGATCTCGTCCGGCCGCAGCTTGCCGAGGATGGTCTGCCAGTCGATGCCGATGGAGCGCACCGCGTCCGAGGCGGCCACAATCGTCATCACCAGCCCGCGCGGATGAAAGCGCGAGGCGTAGAGCGCGGTCGGGTCGAAGCCGGTCGGCAACTGGCCGGCCGACTGCACGGGAATCTTGCGGTGGGATTCGAGCCGCAGCTCGGTGCCGGCGGTAGCCTCGATGCGGGTGATGCCGTCCTGCTTGTCGAGCACCCGCCAGCCGGCGGGCAGCGGGTCGGGCAGTTCGCTGCTGTGGGTGCTGAACACCAGCGGCGTGGCGCCATCCGGCGCGATTTCAAAATTGAGCTGAACGGACATCCGGTCGCCGTCGAAGTACTGCGGCTCGAGGCGGCGGATCAGCGTGTGCTTGAGGATGTGATCGCGAAAGCGCGGGGCAATGTCGGCTTCGGCAATCGCCGCGCCATCGGCCGTTTGATAGCCGGCGCTGCCGTATTTCACCAGCCCCATCATGGCGGCGAGTGCGCGCAGGGTGTGGTCCTGCTGTGCGGCCGGCAGGTTTTCCAGCACGGTGCGGCGATAGGCGTGGTGAGCAGATGAACGGCCGGCCGAGCTGATGCCCCCGAAACCGATGATGACGGGCAGACTGGTCATCAGCGTCCTCATGGTGAAGTGTGGAATTGCCCGGCAGTGTAGGGGGTAGGGCCGAGGATAAATTGGCCTATTCCGCCAAAGCGCTGGCCATTCTCGCCAATCCGAGTCCACAATCCGCCAGCCCTGCTGAAAGAACTCTATGCGCCTCGCGTTTCTACTGACGCCCCAGATGCTCGCGGCGAGTTGCCTTCTGCCGGCCGAGATGTGGCAAGCCGCCGCCGGCACGGTGAACGGGCGCCAGCGCGATCAGGTGACGCTGGAAGTCGCGCTCTTGTCCGCCGATGACCGGCCGGTTTCGACGCAGGCCGGCGTGCCGCTGGCGCCGACCATGGCGCTGGATGAAGCGGGCCCCTTCGACGTGGTCTATCTGCCCGCCCTGTGGCGCAACCCGCGCCCGGTGCTGACCCGCAGTCAGGCGCTGGTGCCCTGGCTACGCGCCCAGCACGCGGCCGGCGCGACCATTGCGGCGGTGGGCACGGGCTGCTGTTTTCTCGCCGAGGCCGGCCTGCTGGACGGCAAGGCCGCCACCACCCACTGGCATTATTTCGAGCGCTTCGCGCGCGACTATCCCGAGGTGCGCCTGAAGCGCGAGTTCTTCATCACCCAGGCCGGGCGCCTGTACTGCGCGGGCAGCGTGAACGCACTGGCCGACGTCACGGTGCATCTCATCGAGCAGTTTTACGGGCGGCGCGTGGCGGGCCATGTCGAGCGCAATTTCTCGCATGAGATTCGCCGGCCCTACGACCGCTATCGCTATCTGGAAGGCGATGAACTGCAGCACGCCGATGAGGTGATTCTGGAAGTGCAGTGGCGCATGCAACGCGACCTTGCCCAGCCCTTGCGCATGCCCGCGCTGGCGCTGGAGTTCGGACTTTCGCCACGCACGCTGGACCGGCGCTTTCGCGAAGCAACCGGCCATCCGCCGCTGGTGTGGCTGCAGGACCAGCGGATCCGGGTGGCCAAGGAACTGTTGGAGGCGACCAATCTGTCGCTGAAGGAAATCGCGTTTCGGGTGGGCTATCAGGATCAGGGCCACTTCGCCCGACTCTTTACCCGCGTGATGACCGTGGGCCCCGGCGAGTACCGACGCACGGTGCGCGCCAAGGTGTTCTCGCTGAGGGCGCCGTCCGCGGCTACCATGCCGGCATCACGAGAGGAGCATTCCTGATGAGCGGACCCCGTTACCCAGGCTTCGATACCTTGAGCCTGCACGCCGGCCAGCGCCCGGACAGCCAGACCGGCAGTCGCGCCGCGCCGATCTACCAGACCACATCCTTTGTCTTCGACGACGCCGAGCGCGCCGCCGGCCTGTTTGGCCAGATGCGTGCGGGCTATGTCTATTCGCGCGTCGCTAATCCCACCGTCGCGGTGCTGGAAGAGCGCGTCGCCGCGCTGGAAGGCGGGGTCGGCGCCGTCGCCACCGCGAGCGGCATGGCGGCGATACATCTCGCGCTGGCCACGCTGACCGGGCAGGGCTCGCATATCGTCTCCTCCCGCGCGCTTTACGGCGGCACGCACAATCTGCTGGCCTACACGCTGCCGCGTTTTGGCGTGAGCACGACGCTGGTTGATCCGCGCGATCCGGCCGCTTTCGCCGCCGCCATCCGTCCCGAAACCAAGCTCCTTTACGCCGAAACGGTCGGCAATCCGCGCGGCGAAGTGCTGGATATTCCGGCGGTGGCGGAGATCGCCCACGCCGCCGGCATTCCGCTGGTCATCGACGCCACGCTGACCACGCCCTGGCTGTCGCAGCCGCTCGCGCTGGGCGCCGACATCGTGGTGCATTCGGTGACCAAGTTCATCGGCGGGCACGGCGTTGCGATTGGCGGCGCGGTAATCGACGGCGGTCGCTTCGACTGGGAAGGCTCGGGCCGTTTCCCGCAGATCGTCGAGCGCGACATGGGGCTTAACGAACTCGACTTCGCCGAAGACTTTGGCCCCGCCGCGTTCATCATGCGGGCGCGCTTGGAGGGCTTACGCGACTTTGGCGCCTGCCTCGCGCCGGGCAATGCGTTCTATCTCTTGCAAGGGCTGGAAACCCTGTCGCTGCGCATGCGCCAGCACGTGGCGAATGCGCAGGCGGTGGCGGAGTTTCTGGCCAGCAATCCGGCGGTGCTGCAGGTCACCCACGCGGGGCTGCCTGGACATCCCGACTACGCGCTGGCCCAGCGGCTGATGCCGCGCGGCGCGGGGGCGGTGTTCAGTTTTGAACTCAAAGGCGGCCGCGCCGCCGGGCGCAAGTTCATCGACGCGCTGCAGGTGTTTTCGCATCTCGCCAACGTGGGCGACGCCAAGTCACTGGTCATTCATCCGGCGAGCACCACCCACGCGCGACTCGACGGCGAGGCCCTTGCCCGCGCCGGCATCGCCGAAGGACTGGTGCGACTTTCGATAGGCCTGGAAGACGCCCAGGACCTGATTGACGACCTTGCCCGCGCGCTCAGCGTGTCGCAGAAATAGGAGGCAGCCGTGGAACTCAACTATCAGGGCGCAACGACCTTTATCCAGACCGCCGGCTATGCCATCGATCCGGCCAAGCCCAGCGTCTGCTTTGTGCATGGCGCGGGCATGGACCACGCCGTGTGGACGCTGTTCGTGCGCTGGTTTGCGCGCAACGGCTACAACGCGCTGGCGGTAGACCTGCGCGGTCACGGCCGCTCGGGCGGCACCGCGCTGGAAAGCATCGAAAGCATGGCCGAGTGGCTGCTTGGTTTGCTTGATGCGGTCGGCGTGGCGGAGGTCGGGCTGGCCGGCCACAGCATGGGCTCGCTGCTCGCCCTGCAGGCGGCCGCGACCGGCGGCGCGAAGGTGCGCAAGCTGGCGCTGCTCGGGTTTGGCTATCCGATGGCCGTCGGCGCGCCGCTGCTGGATGCCGCGCGTGCCAACGACCACGCCGCGGTCGACATGATGACCATCTGGGGCCACGACGCCGGCGCGCAGTTTGGCGGGCATCAGGTGCCGGGTTTGTCGATCTCGACGATTACCAAACGTCGCCTGGAAGCCGCGCGCCCCGGCGTGCTGTTTGCCGATTTGAATGCCTGCCACACCTACGCCGGCGGCGCAGACGCTGCCGCTGCGCTGGCCTGTCCGGTGACGCTGATCCTCGGCGACCGCGACCGCATGACGCCGGTGCGGGGCGCGCGCGAATTTGCCAAAACCCTGCCGAAAGCGGCGATCGATATGGTCCCGGGCTGCGGTCACGGGATGATGGAAGAGAAGCCCGAGCAGACGCATAAGGCGCTGGTGAAGGCGCTGTCGGTCTAAGCCTGTCGGTGGGCGCGCCCGCGCCCGCCTCGCCATTTTCCGGTCCGCGGCGTGGCTGTCATTCGGCGGTAACTGCGGTCGTGCACGCGATCTGGAGCAGGCACTCCGGCCTGACGGCTCGCCTCAACTCACTCTGCTCCTGGCCGTGATCGCTCTCCGCGAGGCGCTGGCCCGCCTCACGCGCGGCCTCCGCTTGGCGGCGCCGGGCCGGCACGGGTCGCGCCCCGGGCCATCGGCGCGATCAATCCGGAACGGTGTGAAAAGCTGTCGCGCCGAAGCTGAATCGCGGGTAATCCTGCAACGCACAAAACCATAGCGCTTGCCACCGTAGATTTCTGAAACCGGTTCGCGGCAGGCGCTGCATTCATCAACCCATCACGCGTTGCCCGCAGCGCTCTGGATTCCATCATGTCTGACACCGACCTTGATACCGACACCAACGGCGAAATCGAAGCACCGGTTTCTGTAGCAGAACCAGAAGCGGCGACGGCTGCCAAGCCCAAGCCCAAGCGCGTGCGGAAAAAGCCGGTCGCACTCGCGAGCGATGCGGCACCGGCCCGCGCGAAAGCAAGCGCCAAAAAAGGCGCAGCAACGCCCGCCAAGGCGACGACCAAGGCAGCCGCCGGTGGCCGCAGCAAAAAGGCCGCGGCCAAGCAGCCCACGATGATGAAGCAGATCACCACGCGGCTCGAACGCTCACGCGCTCAGGTGACGAGGGCAATTGAGGAGTTGACGAGCAAAGTCGCGAACCATCTGGAACTGATGGCGGTGCCGAGTCCGGGTGAGTGGCGCGACCGTTGGGTGAAGTCGCAGACCTTGAACAACCTCACCGCCCGCCTGGGCCTGTCGGACAAGAAGAGCGCCCGCAAGAAGCCGGCGCGCAAAGCCGCCGCCAGCAAGACGGCAACGGCAACGGCAAAGAAACCGGCAAGCAGCAAAGCGGCGACCAGCAAGGCCGAAGCACCGGCCAAACCTGCCATCAGCAAAAAGGCGCCGGTCCGCAAAAAAGCCGTCAAAGCAGTCGAGCAGCCCGCGTCGGAGGCCTGAACCGGCGCGCGCGCCGGCGGCTGAGCAGTCACCGCTGCTCGCCGCCGAACTGTCTGGGCCGACGACCGGATTAACCGCTGTAAAAGCACTTTTTGTCTGTGGGAGATGAACGTGGACGCTGAATCAAACCTCGACGCCGTGGCATTGCGCCAGTCCGCCGCCGACGCCGACATCCCGGCCACAGAGGCAGGCACCAGCGCTGCCTGCGACGCCGCCGCCGAATCCGCGGACGAGGCCATCGTCGCGCCCCTGAACTCGCCGGTGCCGATGGCGGAGCTGGGCACCAAAGTGGCCTATATCGAGACGGGTGCCAGCGGCATCCAGACCATTGAAGTGTCGACCGGCGGCGGCGACATCATCATTCAGGCTCACGACCAGAGCGGCATTGCGGTCTATGCCCTCGACCACGACGCGGCGGTGAGCCAGCTTGAACTGTCGGTCAAGGAAAACCTGGTACAGGTGGTCGCGAAAGCGCGCAAAACCCCGCGCCGCCTGATGGTCTGGCGCCACCGCTCCCAAACCACGGTGAAGGTGCTGTTGCCGGCCGGCATTTTTTTGAATGCCAAAACCGATACCGGCCACATCCGCATTACCGGCGCACGCCACGGCTTTGAGTTGAAGACCAACTCGGGCGACATCCACCTGACCGACGCCGCCGGCGTGCTGTCGGCCAAGAGCGCCAGCGGCCACATCAGTGGCGCCATCGAGACGGACAATGTTCACCTCCTCACCGGCAGCGGCCACGTTTCCCTGACCGGCCTGACCGGTTCGTTGAACTACAAGACCACAACCGGCGCCTTGCGCGCGGTGTGGGCCCAGAGCCCCAGCCTCGGCACGATCGAAATCAAGGCGGGCAAAGGCTCGGTGGCGCTGACCTTGCCGCGGGAAACCCGGATGAATTCGCGGTTCATCACCGGCCCGACGCCAATCATGAACCAGTTTGAAAACGACGCGAACTCCGGGTTTTCGCTGGGCGTGACGATGCGCTCGGGCAGTCTGGAGATCCGGAAGGCGGAGTAGTGACCAATACCGCCTTCTGTCACCGCCGACCGGCGCCCCTTCCGATGGTTGCGGCGCGCGCGCGGATCGAGCATGGCACGCGAGCGTAGCCGTCTGGCGCGGTTCAAAGCCATCAGCGACGCCTTCGTGAAGGCGGTCGTACTCTGCGTGTTGGGCTTTGCGGCGTGGAAAATCTATCTGGCGTATCGGATTCCGGTGAAAGTGGCGATTTTGCAGCCCCTCACAGGAACGCAGGCCATCACGGGGCTCGCGATGGTGGAGGCCTACAAGGTCGCGATCGACGCGGTGAACGCCCGGGGCGGCGTCCTGGGGCGACAGTTGGAGCCCGTCATTCTTGATACTCGTCCAGAGGAGCCTGAGAAAGCGGCTGAGGCCGCCACGCAGGCGCTGGAGGAAGAAGGTGCCGCTGTGTTATTCGGGCCCCTTACCTCTGCAGAGCGCAAGGCCGTCGCGCCAGTGGTGGAAGCCCATCAAGGGCTTCTGATTTATCCGCGACAATCGGAAGGAATTGAATCTTTCCCCAGCGTTTTCTACGCAGGTCCGTTGCCCAATCAGCTCGCCGTGCCCGCTTTTCGCTGGGCGCTCACGACGCTTGGTAAAAGATTTTTCCTCGTTGGCACGGATACGGTTTTCCCGCGTACCGTCGCGGCCATGCTGACTGATGAAGCGGCAGACCTGAACGCCGAGAAAGTCGGCGAGGCGTTTTTCCGGCCGGGCACGCAGGAGATGGACGATATCGTCGATGAGGTGCTCGAGCTAAAGCCGGATTTCGTCATTAATCTCATTGGTGGTGACAGCAATATCCCGTGGGTGAAGGCCCTGCGCGGCGCGGGGATTAAATCCGGTCAGACCCCGACGCTGTTCCTTAACGTCAGCGCGCCTGAGTTACGCGCAATGGGCGCCGACGACATCACCGGGGACTACGTGGCGGCCTCCTACTTCGACACGCTTGAATCGGCCGCCAACACTACTTTTCTGCAGCTGATGCGCGGTCGTCCACGCGCTACGCAGGGCATCGGCGCGTCGCAGGAGGCGGCATATAGCAGCGTGCTGCTGTGGGCGGCAGCGGCTAAACGCGCGAAAACCGTGGCGCCGGCTGAAGTGGCCGAAAGCTTCCCGGGCCTGCGAATTGAGACCCCGGGCGGTGACCTGATGGTCGATCTGAATGGGCAACACGTTGAGGTCGTCGCGCGGGTGGGCCAAATCGATTATGCCGGCAGCATCAAGCCGGTGTGGGAGGCCGAGGCGCCAATCGATCCCGTGCCCTATCCGATCACGCGTACCCACGAGGAATGGGAGGGCTTTCAGAAGAAGCTATTCGTCGGCTGGAAGGGTACCTGGGGCGACGCTCAACTGAATGGCCTCGGGCGTTAACTCAGGCCATTTGCGATGAGCAATTCACCCCTGCCAGCCGTCGAGCTGTCTCCGCCGGAGGCGGTGGAAAGCGTAAATGACACACCGACGCCGCGCGCGTTGCGGTGGCTCGGTGGCTGGACCTTCCGCTGCAAATTTGCCGTGTATGGCGTCCTTGCCAGAATCCGACGCCGCGTGGCGATCGTCACGGAATTTATCCACGAGTCCTGCCGCGAAGCGGTGCGCGCGATGGTGCTGTTCTGTCGCGAAAACCGCTACATCAACAGCTTGTGGAAGAACACCCGCCGCACCATCGTGTTTGGCGTGGTGGCCGGCTCACTGATTGCACTCGGCATCGAATCGATCTTCATCGTTAACGTCAGTGCCAGTGCGGTGATTCTTCGTCTTGGCCACTACGAGCGCAGCCACGATCCGGGCCTCGGGCTGAAATTTCCGCTGTTCGAGCAGAAATATATCGTCAACACCCAGTCCGTGTTGCAGGAAGACTTCGGGTTCAAGCAGTACACGCCACCGCCTCGCCCCCAGACCGATGCGGAGATCGAGGCGGCGGAACACGTGGCGGAAGTGGTTGCCGGCCAGCACGCCGAGGTCAATAGCAATCTCAACTCCGGCAGCATGATGAGCGACCTCCAGCGCGGGCCGCAGGTGACGCGTGATTACGTCATTGAACAGAATCCGCCACCAGCGCAGCCGCTGGACCCACAGGCAGAGAGCGAACAGGTTCTGGAGCGCATTGACAGGCACGCCGAGGCGGCCCAGAACGTGATTCCCCCGGACGGTAAAGTGCCGGTCCCGGAAGAAATGAAAATGCTGACGGGCGACCTCAATATTGTTTTTGTGACCTGGTCGGTGCAATACGAAATCACGGACGGCAAAAAGTATCTGTTCCACTCTGCCGACGTTCGTCAAAACATCCGGGATGTTGCCGTGGTGTCGATGCGTACCGCGGTGGGTGACCGACTTGATCGGGACATTCTATCCACCGGCCGCGATGGCATCGCGCGCGACGCCAAGCGCCTCATGCAGAGCACCCTCGACCAGTACGACATCGGTATTCGGGTCATCGAGGTGCTGATTCTTGATGCCAACCCGCCGGATCAGGTGCGCGGCGCGTTTCACCGGGTCAACGAAGCCAAGCAGGAAATGGAGGAGATGATTCAGCGCGCGCAAGGCGAATACAACAGCGTCGTGCCGCAGTCCTACGGCAAGGCAGAGCGCCTCGTGCTGGAGTCCAAGGCCTATGCCATTGAACTCAAGAGCAAGTCGATGGGAGAGGCGGCGAGATTCGATGCGATTTTGGCCGAGTACAAAAAATCGCCGGAAGTCATTCGCGACCGCTACTACATCGAGGCCATGGAGGATCTCTACACGCGGATGTCGGTCACGCTGATCGATAGCGGGTTGAAGGGCATCCTGCCGCTGTTTCCCGGCCACAACCCGCAGGAAGCACGCGTGCGCGACCAGGCCGCGCTGGCGGCCCAGCACCCGGCCATTCAGCGCGAGATGGCAGTGACGGCTGGTGGCAGCCATGGCGCGCCTGCGCCGGAACTGGCCCCGGTGCCGCCACCGGCCGGCGCCGCGGAGCTACTGCCGCACAGCCAACCGCAAGCAGTGGCGGCGCGGGAAATTCCGCCCCCTTCGGTGATTCAGGAGCCTCCAGCCTCGACGCTAGCGCCCACTGCTGCGCCCGCCCCGCAGGGCCATGAGGCGCCGCCGTCGGTGAATCGGGTTGAGCCCTTGAGCCTCCCCTCACGGGCCGCTAACAGCCGCTGAACGCGGACCCAGTAACCGAGCGCACGGATCAGGACCTCTCAGCATGTGGAATCTTTTGTTCTTCCTGATTGTTGCGACCACCGCGGTCGTTTTTCGCAGCGGGACTTTTATCGTCTACGAGGGTTCGCAGGTCGTGATTACCCAGTTCGGTAAGCTCATTGGCGAAACCTATGAGACGCCGGGTATGTATTTCCGCGTCCCGCTGATTCAGCGCGCCCACTACTTCGATGCGCGGATTCAGACCTGGGAAGGGCACGTCAACTACGTCCCGACCAAGGACAAACTGTACGTGGCCGTAGAGGCGGTTGGCCATTGGCGGATCAGCGATCCCCAGAAGTTCATTGAGACCTTGGGGACCGCCGAAGCCGCCCGCTCCCGACTGGACAGTATTCTCAACGATGCGGTGAAAGACATGGTGTCCTCTCACCCGCTGGTGGACACCGTGCGCAACACCAATCGGGTGCTGGAACTCCGCACCGATTTCGAAAAATCCGCGCGGGCGCCCGTCAAAATCAGCAAGGCCAGTCAGGTGACGGACGACGTAGTCGCCGAACTGGAATCCGTCACCATTGGCAGAGAACATCTGACACGAAAGATGCTCGACAGCGCGGCGCCAACGCTGGAACCGCTGGGCATCGAGGTGTTGAACGTGCTGATCAAAAAAGTCAGCTACGAGCCGGCGGTGGAGCAGATGGTCTACGAGCGGATGGTGTCGGAGCGTAACCGGGTGGCCGAGCGCTTGCGTTCAATTGGGCGGAGCGAGCAGGAACGGATTCGCGGCCTTACCACCCGTGACGCGCAGGAAATCATTAGCCCGGCGGTGCGGGAAGCCGAGACCATCAAGGGCGCGGCGGACGCCGAGGCGGTACGGATCTACGCCGAGTCCTTTGGCAAAGACGCCGATTTCTACAATTTCTGGCGCAGCCTGCTCGCCTACCGGAACGCCCTACCAGAGAAAACGGAAATGGTGGGCGCCATGGACTCGGATTTTTTTCGGGTGCTGAATCAACGCCACGAAAAACAAGCTGCTGCGTCGCCCGCTGCAGTGCCTGAGCCGGCGCCCATCTTGGCGCCCTGAACGACACCAGACCTAAACCAGAAACAGAGCCCTAACGCCCCCTATGGACGTCACACAGCTTGCCTACGCCCTGCTGGGCTTGTTCTCCGGCTTCTTCAGTGGCTTGCTCGGTGCCGGATCGGGCGTCGTGATCGTGCCGGTGCTGGGCATTGCAGGCTTTGGTGCGGGTGCGGCTTCCGCCTCTGCAGTGGCCGTGGTGATGGCCGCGCTGCCCGCGGGCTTGCACGCGCTCTTCGCCTATCGGCGCCTGCCGCGCTTGTCGTGGGTGCCCGGGGTGGTGATGGCGATATCCGCCCTGTTGACCGCGCACGTCGGGGTGTCGATTGCACTCGCCATGCCGCCCTTTGTGTCAACGCTGATGCTCGCCTTTTTTGTCTATCTCAATCTTGATCTGTTCGCCCGTACCGAACGACGCCGGCGGCGCGTGGGCGCCCCGAAGCCAGTGGTCTACACCGAGCAGCTGCTACGCCAATACTTTGTCCGCTACGTGGTGTTTGGGTCCTTATGCGGCATGTTCGGTGCGATGGTCGGAAGCGCCGGCGGCTTGATGCTGGTGCCTCTGCTGATCGCGTTCACCGGGATGGGCACCAAGGAAGCAATCTACGCCAGCTTGTTGATGATGGCCGGTTCTGCGACGTCCGCTTTTTTGGGGCAGGTCACGTACGGCTCACTGGATTACGCGATTGGGGTGCCGATGGGCTGGGCCGCCATCGTTGGCGGGTATTTTGGCGTGATGGCCATTGAGTACGTGGCTGAAGACACCCTGCGGGTGCTGCTGAAGATTTTCCTGAGCGAACTCGGGATCTTCATGCTGGTGTTCAGTTTCTTCATTTAGGTCGCCGGGTGTTGGGCGAGGCGTGAGGCTCGCGCGCTAGCCCTCGGGCGCTTTCTTTCGTTTGGCCTTGCGCGCGGCCAGCGTGCTGCGCTCTTCCACGAAATGCAGCTTGTTGTCGGTCGGCGCCGGCCGCACGCAGCCCCAGTCGAGTTCCTGATCCTGCACATAGCGCTTGCCGAGCTGCCAGGCGATTTGCGCGCGGGCGAGTTCCAGCCCCAGATAAAACGCATGCGGCGCGTCGTTTTCGACGCCCAGTTGCGGGAACAGGTCGTACGGGTCGACCGCGCTGCGCAGGCCCTCGCGGTTGTAGATCTGGATGCCCTCAGCGGTGACTTCAATGCGGAAATTGGCGTCTTTGACCGCGGCCGCCGCGTCCTTTACTTCGGGCAGCGTGTAAGGAAAGGGCTTGCGGTCGTGCAGCGCGAGCAGGCCTTCATCGATGTGGCGCGGGGGCATGTTGTCCTCGCGCGCGGCGTACAGCACGCGGCGCGCGTGGGCGAGTTCGCGTACCACGCTGCGGCAGTGTCCGCTGACTTCGGTCGTCAGCACGGCGCCGATCCGCAGTTCCGAACAAATGCCCAGCAGCAACGTATTCAGGCCCAGCGTGTCGGCGTGGGTGAGTTCCGAGAGATTGCCGATGCCCATCAGCATCGGGGCTTCAGGATAGCGCCGGCGAAGCTCGCGATAGCGCAGCAGCGAATCGGTCAAACCGTGGTGGATCGGGTCAAGGATGGGGTCGGCAAAAAATGCCCGGCCGCGCGCGCTCAGCGCCTCGATCGCGCGCCCAAGCGAATCCAGATCGCGCGGGTCGCGGCCAATCAAAATGGGCGTGACGGGGTATTCCTCGGCAATCCACAGCGTGTCTTCGGTCAGGCTGAAGAGATAGTCCGCCCCGGCCCGCGCGCCTGCCAGCAGGTCTTCCTCGCGCAGCGAATCGACACTCACCCGATACCCTTCGCCCTTCAGCGCGCGGACCATCTCCGTCAGCGCGGGGAAAGGCACGTCCGGCAGACAGCCGACGTCGATCACATCCGCACCGTCGGCGCGGTAGCGTGCGGCGCGCGCCAGCACGGCATCGACGCTCACCTGCGGCGCATCGACGATTTCGCCAAAGATGAGGATGTCGTGCTGGTCGATCGCGCGGACCTTGGCATGCCGGCCGAAATACGCCGGCAGGTCTTTCAGTTCTTCCGGCCCGCGCTCGAAAGGAATGCCGAACGCCGCGCTGAGTTCGTCCAGTTCGCCGCGGCAGCGGCCGGGCAGGATGACGCGGTCGACGCCCGCCAGATCGCGCAGGCGGCGCTTCAGGAAGTCCACCGTGATGAGCGCCGCGACCGTAATGCCCAGCGCCCGCACCTCGTAGGTGAAAGGGCAGGGCGTGATTTCCGACAGCACCCGGGCGAGGTTTTTTTCGGCCAGTTTGCCGGTGATAAACAGCAGGTGGGGCAGGGCGCCGGATGCGGCTGTCATGCTGGGTCTGGCCTCCGCGCAAGGCGCGCGTTGGCGGCGGATGGTACGGTGAAATAGTCTGCTGAAACAGACGCCAACCCTGCGCCAACCCTGATGGAAGCCCTATGAGCCCAGCACCCGCCTGCCTTTATCCGCCGCTTGAACCCTATGCCAGCGGGCACCTTCAGGTGTCCCCCCTGCACAGCATCTACTTTGAGGAAAGCGGCAACCCGCAGGGCAAGCCGGTGGTCTTCCTGCACGGCGGACCGGGCGGCGGCACCGCGCCGCGAATGCGCCAGTTTTTTGATCCGGCCGCCTATCGGATCGTGCTGTTCGACCAGCGGGGCTGCGGCCAGTCAACGCCGCATGCCTGTCTGGAGGACAACACGACCTGGGCGCTGGTCTCCGACATGGAGCAGCTGCGCGAGCATCTCGGCATTGCGCGATGGCAGGTGTTTGGCGGGTCCTGGGGCTCGACGCTGGCGCTGGCCTACGCCATCACCCATCCCGAACGGGTGAGTGAACTGGTGCTGCGCGGGATTTTTACCCTGCGTCGGCAGGAACTGCTCTGGTTCTACCAGCGCGGCGCGGACGCCCTGTTCCCCGACGCCTTCGAGCCCTATCTGGCGGTGATTCCGCCGGCCGAGCGGGACGATTTGATCAGCGCCTACTACCGGCGCCTGACCTCGCGCAGTTCCGCCACCCAGCTGCGTGCGGCCAAGGCCTGGAGCCGGTGGGAAGCCGCCACCAGCCACCTGCTGGTCGACCAGGCGCAGCTTGATGCCTTCGGCGCGGACGCTTTCGCGCTCGCCTTTGCGCGCATCGAATGTCACTACTTCGTGCACCGCGGATTTTTCCCGACCGAAAACTACCTGCTTGATAACGTCGAAAAAATTCGCCAGATCCCGGGGGTCATCGTGCAGGGTCGCTACGACGTGGTCTGTCCGATGGAAACCGCCTGGGCGCTCCACCGGCGCTGGCCGGAGGCGGCGCTGGTGGTGGTGCCGGATGCCGGCCACGCGGCGTTTGAGCCGGGCATCGCGGCGGCGCTGGTGGCGGCGACCGACCGCTACCGACCCGCGCACTGACGGGCGGCCATTTCTTGCGACGCAGCAACATTCTCCTTGCCGCCTCGCGGATCGTGGACTAGCTTTGAAGTCGGACGCGCCACAAATCTGTAACAGGGGGGGGGGGCCATGTTCGAATTCGATCAGGATGCCGTTGACGCCTTGCTGGTGGACAGTGCACAGTTCAGACGGCTCTACGACAAATACGCCTTGCTCAAGTCGCGCATCAACGACGGGAACAGGCGCGAAGTCACGATTGACCCGCTGGATCTGGAAGGGCTGAAAAAGTCCAAGCTCCAGCTGAAAGACCGCATGGCGGGGATGATCCGGGAATACCGCGACGTCCAAGCCTGATGAGTCCCTGATAAAAACGACAACACCACACCATTGCAATGCCCAAACGCCGGCGGGATGCCTTTCCTGCCGGCATCTTTTAGCCCCCTCGCCCGCTGCGCGCCACAACGACCTGACCGCTAACGCCCACAGACCGTTTGCCTGACCCCGGCAAATTCCCAACAATACGGTCCGTTCCGGAATGCGAGCCCGCGCGATGAATCCCCATTACCTGCAAGTCTCCTCCGAGGACGGCCTTCTGCGCGTCCTCATCAATCGACCCGAAAAGCGCAATGCCCTGTCCCAGGCGGTGCTGAACGAAATTCGTGAGGTGTTTAACGCCCACGCCGCCGACCAGACGCTGATCGCGGCGACCATCACCGGCGCCGGTGAACGCTGTTTCGCCGCCGGCGGCGACCTCAAGGAGTTCGACGGGCTGCGCGAGCGCGCGGCGGTCGAGCGCATGACGCTCGATTCCAGCGCCGCGCTGGACGCGATTCGTCATTTTCCGGTTCCGGTTATTGGTTTCCTTAACGGTGACGCCATCGGTGGCGGCGCCGAACTGGCGGTGGCCTGCGATATGCGGGTGTTCGCCACGCATTCAAAAATGGCTTTCGTGCAGGGCACGCTGGGGATTTCCCCGGCCTGGGGCGGCGGGGCAGACCTCATCCGCATCGTTGGCGGCGCGCAGGCGCTGCGGCTCTTGTCCCGCGCTGACTTTCTCGACCCGGCCGCCGCCGAGCGACTGGGACTGGCCGACGCCATCGCGCCCGCCGACCGCCCTTTCGCCGACTGGTGCGAGGAGTTCCTCAAGCCCATCCGGCAGCGCAAGCCGCAGGTCATGCGCGCCTTCAAGGCGATGGTCATGACCGCCCGCACTGGAGACGTTCAGGCGCAGCGCGCCCAGGAAACGGCGGCCCTCGTGGAGACCTGGATGCATCAGGACCACTGGGATGCCGCCGCCGCCGTCCTCGCCCGCATCGCAGGAGCCGCCAAATGAGCAAGGCACACGCTGAACCCAACGACCCGACCACCCGCACGCCCTCCGGCATCGAAGCGCCGGAAGTCGCGACGCCCGACATGGTCGACCCGGCACGCATCGGCGAGCCCGGCAAATTTCCCTTCACCCGCGGCATTTTCGACAACGGCTACCGCGGCCGGCTGTGGACCTTTCGCCAGTACTCGGGCTTTGGCTCGGCGGAAGAAACCAACGAGCGCTACAAGTTTCTGATCAATCAGGGCCAGACCGGCCTGTCGGTGGCCCTGGACCTGCCCACCCAGTGCGGCTACGACCCCACCGACCCCATGGCAAGCTCGGAAGTCGGCAAGGTCGGGGTGCCGATCGCGACGCTGGCGGATGCCGAAATTCTCTTTGACGGGCTGGATCTCGCCAAGCTCTCGACCTCGTTCACCATCAACGGCACGGCCGCCATCATCTATGCGATGTATCTGGCGGTGGCCGACAAGCGGGGCATTCCGCGCGCGAAGCTCACCGGCACCATCCAGAACGACATCCTCAAAGAGTACGTCGCGCGCGGCACCTGGATTTTCCCGGTGCGCCCCTCGATGCGGCTCATCGCCGACAGCGTGATGTATTCCAACGAGCAGACGCCGCGCTTCAACCCGATCAGCATTGCCGGCGCGCACGTGCGCGATGCGGGCTGCACCGCGGTCGAAGAAATGGCCTACACGCTGGCCAATGCCTTTGCCTACGTCGACGAGCTGGTGCGGCGTGGCGGTGACCCGAACGCTTTCGCCAAGCGCCTGTCCTTTTTCTTCTACGTGCACATGGATTTCTTCGAGGAAATCTGCAAGTTCCGCGCAGCACGTCGCTACTGGGCGCGCGCGCTGAAAGAACGCTATGGCGTGACCGACGAGAAGGCGCTGATGTTCCGCTTTGGCGTGGTTTGCGGCGGCTCTTCGCTGACCGCCGAGCAGCCGTACAACAACATCGTGCGCGTGGGCATCGAAAACATGGCGGCGGTCTTCGGCGGCGCGCAGTCGATCTTCACTTGCGCGTTCGACGAGGCTTTCCAGATCCCGACCGAAACCAGCGCCGAGATCGCGCTGCGCACGCAGCAGATCGTGGCCTATGAAAGCGGTATTTCGCGCACCGTGGACCCGCTGGGTGGCAGCTACTACGTCGAGTGGCTGACCGACCGGATGGAAGAGGAAATGGAAAAGGTCATGGCTGAAATCGACGAGTACGGTGGCACCGTGCAGGCGATTGAAGACGGCTACCTGCAAATGCGCATCGCCCGCCGCGCGCTCGAGCGCAAGCTCGATACCGACAGCGGCGACCGCGTGGTGGTGGGCGTGAATCACTTCCGTCACGAAGAACAGCGCAACGAACTCGGCGAAGTCTTCCGCATGAATCCGGAAGCCGTGCGCACGGTGGTGGAGCGCTATCACCGCGTGAAGGAAACCCGCGACAACGCCGCGGTCGAACGTACGCTGGCGGCGCTGCGCGCGGCGGCCGCCACCGATGATGTCAATCTCATGCCCCTGCTGGTCGACTGCTGTCACGCCTACGCCACGGTGGGCGAGATGGTGGACACGCTGAAGCGTGAATGGGGCGAATTCGAGGAGCCGGTGCGCCTGTAAGCAGGCGAACACCGTAGCAGAGGTCAACCATGAGTCTTGCCGGAAAAAGAATCCTGATCGCCAAGCCCGGCCTCGACGGCCACGACGTCGGCGCCAAGATCATCGCGCTGGCGCTGCGTGACGCGGGCGCCGAAGTCATTTACACGGGCCTGCGTAAATCGCCCGAATACATCGCCCGCGTGGCGGTGGAAGAAGACGTCGATGCCGTGGGGCTTAGCATCCTCTCGGGCAGCCACGTCGATCTGGTGCGCGACACCATGCGCCACCTGCGCGCGGCCGAGGGCGGCAACATCAAGCTGTTTGTCGGCGGCACGATTCCGCAGGAAGACAATGCCGCGCTGCTGGAAGCCGGCGCGGTCGGCATCTTCAACGCCAGTCAGCGGATCGAAGACGTCGTTGCCGAAATGGACAAGCACCTTGCCGCCGACTGACACGCCGAACGGCGTGCTGGATGCGAGCGCACGGCGTCGGCTGGCGCGTGAAATCAGCCGCCTGGCAACGGCCAGCGCGCACAGCGTGTTGCGCGCACCGCCGACCAGCGCCGTGCCGCCGGCGCGCCGCATCGGCTTCACGGGACCGCCGGGCGTGGGCAAGAGCACGCTGGTCGGCAAGCTGGTGGAGCGCCGCGCCGCCGCCGGCACCAGTGTCGGGGTGCTCGCCATCGACCCCGCCAGCCCCTACAGCAAGGGCGCGATTCTGGGCGACCGCATCCGGATGGATCAGGCGTCCGCGGATCCGCGGGTGTTCATGCGCTCGGTGTCGAGTCGGGATTCGCAGGACGGCATGTGCAACAACGTGGCCGACATCCTGTGGGCGATGGAAGTCCATGGCTTTGACGAAATCGTCATGGAAACCGTTGGGGTGGGGCAGGCCGAGCATGCGGTAAAGGCGCTGGTCGACACCGTGGTGCTCTTGATGCAGCCAGAGACCGGCGACGCCATTCAGGCGCTTAAAGCCGGCATTCTGGAAGTGGCGGACATCATCGTGGTGTCGAAGAGCGACCTGCACGGCGCGCCGAAAATGCGGGAAGTGCTGGCATCTACCGTGCGCTTCGGGGCACAGCGCGCGGTCAACTGGACGGTGCCGGTGATAGGCGTGTCGGTCGAAACCGGCAAGGGGCTGGACGAGCTGGAGGCCGCGCTGACCGCCCATGCCGGCTGGGTCGCGAGTCATCGCACACCCGCCGAGACCGCGCGCCGGCGGGCCACCTATCGCGTGCAGGATCTGGTGTTGCGGCGGCTGGAAGACCAACTCGCCACCCTGAGCCCCGACGACTACGACCTGCCCTTGCCCGAACTTTACCAGCGCGTGCTGACCGGTCTTGCCCAGATCTGAACGCGCGACATTCGCGGTCCGTCAGGAGAACTGCTCATGAAGCTCCAGCAACTGCGCTATATCTGGGAAGTCGCGCGGCACGACCTGAACGTGTCGGCCACCGCCGAGTGGCTCTATACCTCGCAGCCCGGCGTCAGCAAGCAAATCCGCATGCTGGAAGACGAACTCGGCGTGCAGATTTTTCTGCGCAGCGGCAAGCAGCTCACCACCATCACGCCGGCGGGCGAGGCCATCATCACGCTGGCCGGCAAGATTCTGGGCGAGGTCGACAACATCAAGCGCATCGCGCGCGAGTTCAGCGACCAGAAGCGCGGCAGCCTGTCGATTGCCACCACCCACACCCAGGCGCGCTACGTGCTGCCGCCGGTGATCAAGGCCTTTGCCGCCAAGTACCCCGAAGTCTCGCTGCACATGCATCAGGGCTCGCCGCTGCAAATCGCCGAGCTGGCCTCGAAGCACAACGTGGATTTCGCGATCGCGACCGAAGCGCTGGAGCTGTTCGACAACCTGATCATGCTGCCCTGCTACCGCTGGAATCGCTCGATTATCGTGCCGGCGGATCATCCGCTGTGTCGCGAACCGGTGCTGACGCTGGAAGCGGTGGCGGCCTATCCGCTGGTGACCTATGTGTTCGGGTTCACCGGCCGCTCGCAGCTGGACGATGCCTTTCGCACGCGCGGGCTCTCGCCCCGGGTGGTCTTTACCGCCACCGACGCCGACGTCATCAAGACCTATGTGCGACTGGGCATGGGCGTGGGCATCGTGGCCTCGCTGGCCTATGAGCCGGCGCAGGACGAAGGGCTGGTCGCGCTGGACGCGAGTCATCTGTTTGGCTGGAGCGTCACCAAGATTGGCTTCAGTCGCAACACGCTGCTGCGGGGCTATATGTATGAGTTCATCCGCGCGTTCGCGCCACATCTCACGCGGGAGCTGGTTGAGCAGGCGGCCGCCACCGACGACAAGGAAGCGCTGGAAGAACTCCTGCGCGGCATCGAGCTGCCGGATTACTGATCCGCCGCCGGCAGCTTTTCCAGCACTTCGCGCACCAGCTTGAGGTAGATGGTGTAGACGCTGGCCTGCGCGCCGTCGCGCACAATGAAAAACGGCGCGAACTCGGTGTTGAACTCGCGCGCGAGCCGCATACCCGCACTTTCCGGATCGGCCAGATCGGCAATGGCAATCTCATTTATGCGGGCCAGATGACCGTCACGAATCAGGCGGCGCTCCACTTCCTCGCATTTGCCGCAACTGCTGCCGTCCGGGTTACGCTTTTTGACGAAAGTAATGTGCATCCAGCAACCTCTGGCTCTAGAGCGCGCACGCTAACCCGGCGCCCGGCGGTGGCCAAAGACCGATTGGCGCTAGGCTTATGACGCCGCGCCTTACGCCCAAGCAGAAGGAGCCCTTGTGACCACGCCGCATACCACGCTGATTTCCGCCGCCGAACTCGCCGCGCTGCGCGAGGTGCGCATCGTCGATTGCCGTTTCGACCTCACCGACCCCGCGCGCGGCGCCGCGGCGTTTGTCGCGGGGCATATTGCCGGCGCGGTCTACGCGCATCTCGACCACGACCTCAGCGGTCCGCCGCTGGACGATGCGGGACGGCATCCGCTGCCGCGCCCGGACCAGCTGTGTGCGGTGTTCGGGCGATTGGGCATCAGTCCGGGGCAGCAGGTCGTGTGTTACGACGATATGGGCGGCGCGCTGGCCGCCGCGCGGCTGTGGTGGCTGTTGCGCTACATGGGGCATGTTGAGGTGGCCGTGCTGGACGGCGGCTGGCAGGCCTGGCAGGCGTCGGGTGGCGCCGAGGCAAGCGGCGTATCGCAGGCTTCCCCGACGGTCTTTCAGGGCGCGCCCCGCGCCGCGCAGCGGGTGCTGCTGGCCGACCTGCCGGCCGTTCAGGAATCGCTGGTTGACGCCCGCGACCCGGCTCGCTTCCGCGGCGAGGTCGAGCCTATCGACCCCCGTGCTGGACACATTCCCGGCGCGCGCAATCACCCCTTTCGGCGCAATCTGGCGGCGACCGGAACGTTCCTCGCACCCGCCGCGTTGCGGGAGGCATTCGCCCTGAGTTTGGGTACACTACCCACAGCCTCGACCGTGCATTACTGCGGCTCCGGGGTATCTGCCTGTCATAACGTGCTTGCCCAGATGCACGCCGGTTTGCCGGAACCTCGCCTCTACGCCGGTTCGTGGAGCGAATGGTGTCGGGACCCCGACCGCCCGGCCGCTGTGGGAGAGTGAGGAGCCTAGGATGGTCCACGTCATCAACATCGCTTTACGCCATCGCCCTGCCGTCTGGGCGCGCCGGGCGGCGCTGTTGTTGGGGCTCTCCTGCTTCAACGCACTTGCCGTCCCGCAGGACGTGGTGCTGGTCTTCGACAACTCCGGCAGCATGCGCAAGGAAGACCCCGGCTTTCTTGCCCGCACGGCAGCCCACGAATTTCTGCAATCCCTCGACGGTGACCGCCGCGTTGGCGTGCTGGTGTTCGACGACAAGGTCAGCCAGACCGCCACCCTCGATAAGCCGGAGGCCCGCACCGCCGCCCTTGAGCGCGCGGACTATAAGGGGCGTTACAGCAACAGCCCCGCGGCCGTTGAGCGCGCGCTCTATGAACTGAAAACCAACGGCCGGGCCAACGCCTCCAAGGTCATCGTGTTCATGAGCGACGGCCCGGTCGACACCGGCAACCCCGACCTCGACGCCGACCGCACCCGCTGGTTGCGCGAGGAGCTGGGCAAAGACGCCGCATCCAGCAAGGTGCGCATTTTCGGCATGGCGTTTACCGAGGCGGCCGACATTCAGCTGATGGAGGCGCTAACCGAAGCCACCGGCGGTAGCTTCGAGCGGGCCTATACGCCCCAGGAGCTGGCCGCAGCCTTCGGCCGTTTGCGCGTGGCGATCGATGCCGCACCGGCCGCTGACGCGGCGGCCAGCCTGACCCCGGAAGAGCGGGCATCGCTGGAGCAAATGTCGCGTGAAACCGGCGTGCCCATGGGGCAACTGCTGCAGGAACTCGCCGCCGGCGAGACGGCGCCGCCGCAGGCGGTGGCCAATGGCGTGCAAGTCGCCAGCGCGTCGACGGCACCGGCCGCTCCCCCTGCGGCTGCCGTGGGGCCGCCGCCCGAGAGCGGCGGGACCGGCCTGCTGGCGATGGGCGTCGTGGGCGCGATTGTGCTGGTGGGCGGCTGGCTGGTATTGCGCCGGCGGCCGGGCAAGGCCGCGCCTGCCACGGTAGCGAGCACCGCCAAGACTTCGTCTGCCGCGCATCGCGCCGTAGAGCCGGCGCAGGTGCCCGAGGCCTGGTTGCTCGATACCGACGGCCACGCCGCTCAGCCTCCCCGTCGCTTGACCGCGAAACCGCTGATGGTTGGCCGGGTCGGCGGCGACGATGTCGACCAGCTCGATTATTACGCGGTCGACAAGCCCACCATCGGTCGCCGCCATGCGGTCATCAAGTGCCGCGACAGCGCCTTCTGGATCGTCGACCAGGGCAGCGTGAACGGCACCTTCGTTAACGGCCAGCGCGTGGCGGGCGAGCGACGCCTGCGCAATGGCGACCACATCAAGTTCCACCACTACGAATTCGAGTTCCAGCTGCCCGGCGGGTCGAGCAGCGAAGCAACCATGGTGGGCGTCGGCAATGACAAGACGCTGGTGGCCTCGCTGGATTCCACGCTGGTCGCGGGGTCGGCGGCGGCGTTGGCCACCGTCGCGGTAGCGGCCAGCAAAGTCGCGCCGGTCCGCGCCGACGCAACCGTTGTCTCTGCCGCGCCCGCGCCGCAAGCGGCCCTTGGGTTAGCGCCTGCCGGCGGTGCAGACGATATGTTCGACGAGGTCCTGCCCGCCGCCACGCCGCCGGGCATGAGCGTGCAGGAAGCTGAGCTATTGGACGCGACCGCGCCGCCCGCCGCCGGCGATCTGCTGGACGACTTGCTGGGCGAGACCGTGCAGCGCCCGCAGGGCGCACCGGATCCGCAGACGCCCCTGGACGGGCTGGCCGAGACGGCCCTGCGTCCTGATGCGCTGGGCGATACCTTCTTCCGCGACGAGCACAGCGAGCTCGACGCTGACGCCACCGGATTTTTCGACGACATGACCATGCGTCCGGCAGGGGCGGCGGCAGCCGAACTGCTGGAAGCCGACCTCGATGTGCTGGATATCACCTCGCCCCGCGCCGGGCGGGTCGAAGACGATGCCGCGCCGTCGAAAGATTTTTACACTGCCACCACCATCATCCCGAGCGCGGTGCTGCCCGAAGAGCCCGTAGAACGTACCCTGGTGTTCAAGGCGCCGCCGGTGCAAGCCGCCCCTGAACTCGCGCTGACACTGCCCCCGTCGGCGCCTGCCGCAATCGAAGCCGCAGATGAGTTCTTCATGCTCGAGCCGCCGCCGCCGGCCGCGACGCCGGATGACGGCTTCGCCGATTTCGACCTGCCCGACCCGGTGATCGAACTGCCCGTCGAACCCGAACCCGAGGCCACGCCGCGGCGGGTTTACACCCTCGACGTTACGCAGGAGCTTTCGCATTTTGAAGGTGATGACGATCCGCCGCTCTCGGAAAAAACCATCGTCCTGCCGACCTCGCCGCTGATTCGCGGAAAACGTCCGCCCGAGTAGGCCCGGGCAAGCACCGCACGTGACCGAATCCCCGCGTCCCACCGTGACGCCCGCGCCGCACTGGCCGGGCATGGACAAGACCTTCCAGTTGCTTGGTGCGCTCTGCGACGGCGAGGCGCATTCGGGCGCGGCGCTGGCGGCGCAGTTCGGGGTCAGTCGCGCCGCGATTTGGGAACGCATCGAGCGGCTGCGGGCGCTGGGAGCCGACATCTACGCCGTGACCGGCAAGGGCTATCAGCTGGCGCGCGCGTTTGAGTTTCTCTCACCTCAGGCGATTCAGGACCGGTTGACGCCGGCATCCCTTGCCGCGCTGTCTGCGCCGACGGTGTCGCTAAGCGTTGATTCCACCAACCAGCGGCTGCTCGAGGCCATTCCGGGCGGCAATATCCACGGTCAGGCGTGGCTGGCAGAGTTCCAGACCGCCGGGCGCGGGCGCCGGGGCGATCGCTGGCTGGCCCCGCCGGGGGCCGCGGTGTGCCTGTCTCTGGGCTGGCGTTTCGACGTGCCGCCGCGCGACCTGAGCGCGCTGAGTCTGGCAGTGGGTATCGCGGTGGCGAACGGCCTGCAGGCGCTGGGGGCGGCGGGCGTGCGGCTGAAGTGGCCGAACGATCTGCTGCTCGCCGGGCGCAAATTGGCCGGCATTCTGATTGAGATGCGGTCCGAGCTGGGCGGCCCCTGCACGGTGGTGATAGGCGTGGGGGTAAACGTGGCCGTGGGCGAAGACGTGCGCGCGCAAATCGATCAGCCGGTGGCAAGCCTCGCGGACGCGATCCAGCCACCGCCCTCGCGCAACGCCGTTGCCGCCAGCCTGCTGAACGCGCTGACCGGCACGCTGCAGCGGTTTGCCACGCAGGGTTTTGCCGCGTTCACCAACGACTGGCTCGCGCTCGACGCGCTGGCCGGGCGGCCGGTCAGCCTCAGCCTGCCCGACCGCACGGTCATCGGCATTGCACGCGGCGTCGACGTCAATGGGCTCTTGCTGATCGAAGTCGACGGGCGGCTCGAGAGCTTCATGGCCGGCCACGTGCGCCTGCGAGAAGACGCCTGATGCTGCTGATCGACATCGGCAACTCGCGCATCAAAAGCGGCGTCGTGGAGGGCGCGGGCGTGCGTGAATTCGCCCCCGTGGCCTGGCGCGAGCGGCCGCTGTCCGAAGTCTGGTCCAGTGTGCTCGGCGCGCTGCCGCCGCAGTCGCGGGTGCTGGTGTCGAACGTCGGCGGTGCGGACGTGGCCGAGGCGCTGGGCGTGTGGCTGGCGCGGGTGTGGTCGGTCACGCCGGTTTTTGCCCGGGTCCAGCAAGATTTTGCCGGCATGCATACCCGCTACGACGATCCGTCGCGGCTGGGGATCGACCGCTGGCTGGCCGCGTTGGCGGGCTATCACCTGAGCCGTGGCGCGGTGTGCGTGGTCGACGCCGGCACCGCGCTGACCATTGATGTGGTGGATCAGCACGGTGAACATCGCGGCGGCCTCATCGCCCCCGGGCTGGCCCTGATGGCCCGCAGCCTGACCGAGCGCACCGCGCAGCTGCGGATTGATGCCGTGCAGCCGGTGACGAGCATCGCCACCAACACCGTGGCCGCCATTTCGCTGGGCTGTCGCGAGGCGGTGGCCGGCCTGCTGCGGCAATTCGCCGAGCGCGTGGTGCGCGACCTGGGTGAAAGTCCGGCGTGGTGGGTGACCGGCGGTGAAGGGCCGGTCGTGTGTGAACTGTCGAACTTGCCGCTGACGCTTAGGCCCGAACTGGTGCTGCAGGGTCTCGCCCTGTACGGAGAACATTGTTGATGAGAGCGCTGGCCGTCCTGCTCCTGATTGCTAACGTGCTGTTTTTTGTCTGGCGCTTCAACGCCCAGCTGGAAGACGACCTTGCGGCGCGCCAGCACACCCCGCCGCCGCCGGCCTCCGCGCCGAGCCTGCAGCTGCTGCGTGAATTGCCCGAGTTGCCGCCCCTGCGCGAGGCTGTGTCGGTGGCCGCACTGCCCGTAGCGCCCGAGCAGGTGCCCGATACGCCGAGTGCCAGCGATGCGCCGGCCGTGGCGGTGGAGAACGCGCCGGCGGCGACGCCAAGTCCGGGCGCGGGCGAGCCCGCCGCCGTTGCCGTCGAGGAAGCCAGTGCGGTTGCCGTCCTACCGTCGCCCGCCTCCATTGCCAGCGTTGACACCGCGGTAATCGCGCCACCGGCGGCCGACACCGCGCCCATCCAGACGGCCACACCGACCGACGCCGCGTCGGCGCCCGCGACCACGGCCACCGATACTGCCGCCGTGCCTGCGGCGGATAGCGCGCCCGCTCCTTCCCCGGCCGAGGTCCCGTCTACGCCTGCGCTTGCGGCCAAGGTGCCGTCTGGCATCTGCGTGCGGATTGGGCCGTTCGCCAAAGACGCCGAGGCGCTCCGCGTCAGCCGCTGGCTGCGAGCACGCAGCAGCCGACTTGAGATTCGCCACGACGGCGCTGCCGGTCGGCCGCTGTTCGGCATTTATCTGGAGCCGCGCTCGGCCAGCGAGCGCGAGCAAAATCTGCGCGACCTGGCCCGTCAGGGCGTGCGCGATGTGCTGCCCGTGCGCCGCGAAGGCATGACCCACGCCATTTCGCTGGGCGTGTTCAGCTCGCAGGAAAACGTGAACCGTCGGCTCGCCGAAATCGAAAAGCAGGGCTATCGCCCGATTGTGGTTCCCCGGCGCGATGCGAGCGGCCAGCGTTTTGTAGAGGCAGAACTCGCCGCCGGCTATGAAGATCCCGCCCGCCTGCCCGCCGCCGAACTCGGTGGCGCAGCAGTCAAGACGGTGAACTGCCGTCCGTAAGCCCCTTATTCCGCCGCAGGTGCTTCCGTATACTGCCGGCCCCGCCAGTTGTCCCGCGCCGGATTAGCACAGTGGTAGTGCAGCGGTTTTGTAAACCGAAGGTCGGGGGTTCGAATCCCTCATCCGGCACCATTCGAGCGTTCTCCTCGAATTTGGGGTCAGAGTAAAAACTCGAATAGTCATTTTTAGTTTTTACTCTGACCCCAAATACAGGAGGCCGGCTGGCCAGACTGGCTTGACGTTCGCACTTGAACCTTTCTTCGCGAGGTCCAGATCCGGGATGGCTGTGATTGGTTCCTGCTCCCGTCGCCATCGATGCTGGCGGTCGGCGCATTCGAGTCCAAAGCGAGTGGGGGCCAACTTTAGCGGCAACCTGCCCAAGGGATTTCCCTCAACTTATTGAGCGGTCGGATAAAGGAAATCTTTTTCCAAGTCCTCATGCGGCGCCATTCCACCCAATCCGAAAATTTGGGGTCAGAGTAAAAATTCAAAGCGCCCGTTGTAATTTTTACTCTGACCCCAAATTGGCACAGCTTTGAACGACTGTGGTTGAGCAAAAGCGCGCTGCGCACGGAGGCGAGCCGGCGGTGCGAGGACTACCGGGTCGCGACCTGGCGTCGCCCGGATTCGGAACGTCAGGCCCGGCTTGATGAAGCCATCCGCCACGCCGACAGCGTCACGCTGCACATAATCAATCGCGCCTCGCGCGAACAGCGCGCGCACCTGCTGCAAAACCTACGCGACTACATCCGCGACTTCACGTTTCTCGCGACGGGCTGGTCCCGCGGCTCGGCCTCGTTAAAAAAGCCCGGAGAGCGGTCCGGGCAAGCGCCGGGGGGCAGGAGATCCGTCGGCGCGAAGTCGTCAATGCCTTCACGCCTCGGGGGAGGGCGGGCCTAGAAGAGCGACGGTGGCTCAAGCCGGCTGGCCAGCACGGACAACAGCAGCGCCCACAGGGCGACAGCGGCCGTCAGGCTGAGTACCGCGAAGCGCATTTCCTTCGCAGCGTCATAGGTTGATGCGGTCTCGGTGCGGGTCTCGGCCGCAGGCTCCACCGCCTGCGGCAGCCGGTGCGGATGCGATGTATCAAGGCTGGGCACCGGGCGGCCCTCGGTGAACACTTTGCGTCCGGGGTGATTCAGATTGCTCACGGTTGCGCTCCTGTCTCCTGCGCCGGCGCGGACTGCGCAGGCTTCGTGGGAAGGGAGTCTGCACCCCGTTGATTAGTGGTTGAAATGGATATTCGAAACATCAAATATTCAATTCATGAATCTGAGAAGAATCGACCTCAACCTGCTCGTCATCTTCGATGCGTTGATCGAGGAGCGAAATGTGACCCGCGCCGCACAGCGCGTGGCCCTGTCGCAGCCGGCATTCAGCAACGCCTTGTCGCGATTGCGCCATCACCTGAAGGACGATTTGTTCATTCGCCGCCCGGAAGGGATGATTCCGACGCCGCGCGCGCTGGAAATTGCACCGCAGATCCGCGCCGCATTGCTGGCGATTGAAACCTAGCTGCAACGACAGGACTTCAATCCCGCCACCTCAACCCGCAGCTTCACGCTGCAGACCAACGACTATCTGGTCAGCACGCTGTTACCACCGCTCATGCAGCAGCTGAACAAGGCCGCACCCGGGACCAATCTTCGGGTGGTACCCCCAAACCAGCGCACCTTCGATTTGCTTGATGCCAGCACGATCGACTTTGCGCTTGGCGCTTTCGGCGATCTGCCCGATCGCTTCGACGTGGCGACCATCGACGATAACCAGTTTGTCTGCATGATGAACGGCAGCCATGCGCTTGCGCGGGGTCGGCTGGATCTCAAACGCTATGCGGCGGCCAAACATTTGCTGATCACGCCGCGAGGCGATCCGGTTGGCTTCGTCGATCTGGCGCTGGCGGACGCCGGGCTGAGCCGCCGGATTGCACTGACGGTGAATCATTTCAGCGTCGTCCCCGCGATCATCGCCGACACCGATCTGATTGTGACGCTGCCGAAGCGCATCGCCGAGCGCTACGCGCCGCGCTACGGCCTGAAGCTGCGGCCGTCTCCCGTGCCGACCGTGGCCGCCTACTCGCATATCCGCCTCATCTGGCATCGCCAGCTTGGCGAGCACCCGGCTTTTCAGTAGTTTCGCCAACTCGTTCTCGATCTGATGAGCGCGTCCTGATGACGGCCGCGACCCAGCCGAGATCTTTGCCACCGTTATCAACCAGGCTCAGGCATCCGGCAGGTAGCAGCAGACGACTCATGGTGGCTGGGGCTTACGCAGTTCGATTCAAATCAGGCCCACGTTCGCGAAGATACCGGAGTTCAAACCTGGCGTTCGCCGCCCCACTTTTCACCTCGTGAAGCGTCTTCTTTCCCGGCGCGCTGGCGCGCATCGTGTGGCTGATGTTGCTGGCGCTACTGCTCTGGCGGGAGATAGTCGCGATCACCGGTAGCGCCGGCACGTCCGGAGCTCTGGGCGTTCGTGGCCGTGTCCGCCCTGGTCTTCCTGCTCAAGGGCTTCGATATCTTGCAACCGAAGAGCGCCAGCGCCTTCACCTTTTTCGGGCACTATGCCGGCTCGTTATGGGAAGGGGCTCTCTGCTGAGTGAACCCGTGCGATGCGCGACAGAAGATTTCGCTCCGCGTGCACAATCTGAATTCGCCGACACTCGACTTGAATCAGCGCGCCGGCGCCTCGATCGAGGTCGCTGCAGTCGTGGTGCGGAAAGTGGCCGACACCGTGCGAGCGGTGGCAAGCAGTCGCTGGTACGACGGCGACGCCCACGGCGCGGATTCGCCGCCGGCTGCTCTCGACGCCCAGCCGGTGGTGCAACTCGGCAAGACGCCCTGAACGCGCCCGGCGCAGCGGCCTAGGCGAGCGTGCTCCCGGCAAGTTCGCCCGCGCGCCACATCTCGACCAGCCGGAACTTCTGCAGCTTGCCCGAGGCCGTCGCCGGAATCGCCGGCAACGCATACCACGCGGCGGGCAGCTTGTGACGGGCGAGGCGGGCGGCGACGTAAGCGTGGAGTTCTGCCGCGCTCGCCGCTTGCCCCGCTTTGAATACCAGCGCCGCACCGACCTGCTCGCCCCAGTATTCATCCGGCACGCCGAAAACGGCCACCTCGGACACCGCCGGATGGGCGTAGAGCACTTCCTCAATCTCGCGGGGATAGATGTTTTCGCCGCCACGAATGATCAAATCCTTCAGGCGACCGGTGACCCGGCAGAAACCCCGCGCGTCCATCGCGCAGAGGTCCCCGGTGTGGAGCCAGCCGTCCGCATCAACGGTGGCGGCGGTGGCGTCGGGCATGTCGTAGTAACCCATCATCACGTGGAAGCCGCGGGTGCAGAGTTCGCCCGGCGTATCAACCGGCAGGGTGGCGCCGCTCGCGGGGTCGATGATTTTTACTTCGATATGCGGGATGGGCTGACCGATGGTTTCGCTCTTGTCGACGGCGCTGTCGCCGGGCCGGGTGTGGGTGATCGCGGGCGAGGTTTCGGTCTGGCCATAGCCAATGATGAGCGTGACGCCAAACACGGCCTCGACCTGCCTGACTACTTCCACCGGCACGATGGTGGCGCCGGAGAAGAGAATTTCCAGGCTTGAAACATCGCGCGGCTGCCGTGCCTGCGCCGCGAGCAGCGCGATCAGCATCGTTGGCACGCCGAAGCTGTAGGTCACGCGTTCCTGTTCGATTAAATCGAGCATCAGCTCGGCGTCGAAGGCGGCGGGGAGTAGCAGCGTGCCGCCGGTTTGCACGGTGCCCAGCACGTTGCCCACGCAACCGCCGGTGTGGAACAGCGGTGCGACGCCCAGATTTATCGTCGCCGGCCCCTGCTGTTTGATGAGTGCCATGATGCGTGCGTTGTTGGTCACGCTGTAGTGATTGAGCAACGCGCCTTTGGGTTTGCCAGTAGTGCCCGAGGTGTACTGGATCATGCAGGGCGCCTGCGGATCGACGGGCGGCAGCGCCGTGTCCGACGCGGCGCTCGCGCCGAATTCGCGAAGCGTTTCCAGTGTGGTGATGTGTTGCAGATCGAGTGCTTCGCGCGCGACGGCGGCGTCGATCACCTTGCGCATCACGACCCCGCGCCACAACGCCTGATGAAACACCCCGCGCGCCCGCGACTGGCGCAGCATATAAGCCAGCTCCTCGAGGCGGGAGGCTGGATTGATCGTCACCATCACCATACCGGCGAGCGCGAGCCCGTACTGCAGGATGATCCACGCCGGACAGTTGCCGCCCCAGACCGCGACGTGCTCCCCCGGCTTGAAGACGGTGAGCAGCGCGCGGGCGGTTTGCTCCGCCTCGCAGAGCAGCTCGGCATAAGTCCACCGTCGGCGCCGTGCGGGATCGCGGTGCGCATCGACCAGCGCAGTGTGCTGTGCCCGGTCGCGGGCAGCCGCCCGTAAGGCCTCGCCACAGCTGGTTTCCAGCAAGGGGATGTCGTCGGTAGCTGCCCAGTTGGCAAGGGCCAAGCTGCTCATGACGGCAAACCCAGTACCAGCTTCGCGAGGATGTTTCGCTGAATCTCGTTGCTGCCGGCATAAATCGGCGCCGGACGAGCGTTGTAGAAGTGACTCAGCACATCGATTTGCGCGGCGCCAAAAGCCTGCTTGCCGACGACGCCGGCGGCGCTGCCGGCGGCGTCCAGCATCATCTCGCTCAAGCGCACATAGGTCTCGGTTGACCAGATTTTGAGTACCGAAATATCCGCGCCCGGTACGCCCCCTCGTTTCACGATGGCTGCAAATTCGCCGTACAGCGCTTCCAGATCGCGCACGTCCAGCGTGATGCGTGTCAGCCGCTCGCGCACCGCCGGCTGTTCAATCTGGCCACTGGCGTGCAGCAGTTCACGAAGTTGATGCAGGGCATGTTGGCAGAGCTTCGGCGAGCCGACGAACAGACGCTCATGACCGAGCAGCGACTTCGCGATGGTCCAGCCCTGATTGAGTTCGCCCACCAGATTCGCGCGCGGCACGCGCACGTTATCGAGAAACACCTCGCAGAAATCGACGTGGCCACCAAGGTTCACAATCGGTCGCACGGTGACGCCGGGCTGGGCGAGATCGATCAGCAGAAAGCTGATTCCGGCTTGCGGCTTGGCAGTCGGATCGGTGCGGACCAGACAGTACATATGCGTCGCGTCGAGGCCGTGGGTGGTCCAGGTCTTCTGGCCGTTGACGATGAAGCTGTCACCTTCCAGCACGGCGCGTGTCGACAGCGCGGCCAGATCGGATCCGGCATCCGGTTCGGAGTAGCCCTGACACCAGATGTGTTCGCCGCTCAAGGCGGCGGGCAGATACTGCGCGCGCTGCGCTGGCGTGCCGTAGCTCATCAGGATAGGGCCGATCATCACAATCCCCTGATCCGGCGCGCGCGCCACGCCCCAGCGCTCCAGTTCCTCGATAAAAATAAGCATCTTTTCCGGCTCAAGCCCCATGCCGCCGTGGGCCACCGGCCACGCCGGCGCAGCCCAACCGCGGGCCAATAGTTGGCGGTGCCAGTCGCCAATCTCCGACCAGCGCAACTGATCCGGGGCGTGGCGCAGGGTGGGCGGATAGTGGGTCTCTATCCAGTGGCGCACGGTACTGCGAAAAAGCCCCCCTTCAAGCGCGTTCCAGTCGGCGTTGGCCGGTTGGAAGTCGTCTGCCAGCGGGGGCGGTAGCGGATTTGTCGTGCGGCCCTCTGCGGTGAGCGTGCCGGGCGCACTTAACTCCTCGATGGCCCCGCTGTAGCGCGCGCTCATCACCAGCGCGCGCTGAACGTAGAGGGAGACGTCGCACTGTTCGGTGTAGCCAATAGCGCCGTGGAGTTGGATGGCTTCCCGCACGATGCGGGTGGTCGTGTCGCTGGCGCGATAACGCGCACGGGCTGCCGCGAGCGCCAACGCGGCAGTTGAATCTTCAGCGTCGAGCGCCGCACGGAGCGCCGCTGTGCCCAGCCGCAGGTGCAGATACATGTCGACCAGCCGGTGCTGCAGGGCTTGAAAGCTGCCCAGCGCACGGCCGAACTGGCGGCGGAGTTTGAGATACTCAATCGTCATCGCGAGCAGGCTGTCGCAGAGCCCCAGCAGGTAGGCGCTCGCGCCCAGTCCAGCGACCGCGCGGGCGCGCGCCAAAGCGTCCGACAAGGGGGTGTTCAAGCGCAGCCGGGCGTGCTGGTCGCAGCGGACGGCGGTAAGCGTCAGTCGCCCGTCGTGGGTGCCGTCGGCCAGTCGGAGGGTCTCTACCGCCATTCCTGCGCTGGTGCGCGGAATGACAAATAAAGCCGCAGCCTCCCCGCAGCGGGCTGGTAGCAGGAAGGCATCTGCATCCGGCGCGCAGGCCAGTTGCGCGATGTTGCCGTCGAGCACGTAGCCCTCGGCATCTGGCGTGGCGCGCAGGGCGGAGGGGCCGTTGTCGCTTAGTGGCATGGCGTATAGCGCGCGACCCGCCATCAGGTCCTTCAGCATCGTTGAGCCATTAACCGCGCTGGCGAGCAACACACCGCAGGCCAAGGTCGACTCCAGCACCGGCTCAACTGCCGCCACTCGCCCCAGCGCCCGGCCCATTGCCATCACCGCCGCAAGGCCAAGGCCTGCGCCGCCTTGTGCTTCCTGAATCGTCAGGCCAAACCAGCCGAGATCCGCCATTTCCGCCCAGCGCGCGTGCTCGAATGGCGGTGAGGTCTCACGCAGACCACGCAAGCGCGAGGCCGGTAAGGCGCGGCGGCAGTAGTCAGCAAGGCTGTCTGCGAGCAGGTCGTCGAGGTTCAGGTCGGGCCCGGATGAGGCGGAGTCGAGCATCGTCATGGACTCATGGGGTAGGGCTCTAGGGTAACCGTGGAGCGGCTGGTTGCGGCAAGCGGTAACCCTGCGCAACCGACCGCAAGGCAGGGGCTGGTGCCCGCCACTCGCAGGCCTGACGACGCCGCCTGGGCCAAGCGTCTAGGGTCAGCGTAAAAACTCGTAGGCAGAATTTGAGAATTTGGGGTCAGAGTAAAAACTCGAAGGAACAAGCCTGATTTTTACTCTGACCCCAAATTACTGGTGGTTGAACCGCGGTGGCAACGCCAACCAGGCCAGCACGCTGCCGAGCAGCAGCAGCGCCCCGGCCTGCAGCAGGCGCAGGCCGCGCCGATTGGGGCGGCTCAACAATTGCGCGTGCTCGACATAAAAAACTTCGCAGGCACCGGGGCCGCTGTCGGTGCGGATAGCACTGGAAACCCGCGTGCCGAGCACTTGGCCGTCCTTCACGGTGCTGTAGTCGACCAGCATCCCCGTCAGGCTAATCTGGTCGCCCACGCGCAGCGCCTTGAGCCGTTTTCCCATGGCGGGGTCGGCGGTAACGAGGTGCGTGTTGGCGGCCTCGGCGTTGTCGAAGGGCAACTCGCCGCGCCAGCGCCAATGACACTCGAACTGCGTGTTGCTGAACGACACCTGCCGGTAAGCGCCGCTGGTCGCGCTGCCGCCCCAGACCACGCAGAGGTCGAGGAGGTTGATGTGGTCGTTCCATTGTTCGTGCGCGCTGTCCCACCAGGCATCGGCGTGATGCAGGCTGACCACGACCGCATTCAACTGATAGCGATAGCGTGGGCTCAGGCGATAACGAATATCGCCGGCGCTGAGTTCGAAGGGCGGGGCGGTGAGGCTTTCCTGCACCGGCTGCTGGCCGATGGCCGGCGCCAGCCGCGCCGGCTCGGGCAGCGCGTCGAGTTGCCACCAGCCGGCCAGCATGAGCAGCAGGCTGCCGCGCAGAAACCAGCGAACGAGTAGATGCATCGACATGGCCGCCTGAGCTTAGCCGGCTTCAGCCAGCGGCAGAACCGGGCGCCGGCCCGCATCGCGGCCGGCGCTGCCATACTGAGGCGCGAAGCGCCCGACCGCCACGCGGCCCAGCGGTGGGCGACAACCAACGACGGGCCTGATGGCAGCACGCCGCGCGCGGCAGAGGCGTCCTGAGATGCGTGACGAGAAAACGGTGTGGCTTCCGATCAGTCTGGTGCTCAGCGCCACGGCCTGCGTGGCTTTCTTCGCGCTGGCGGTCTGCTCCTACCAAACGCTGTATGCGGGCTTTCATTGGGATGACGGCTTCTATTTGCTGATGGCCGACCGTTATTCGCCCTACACGCCAGATCGCTCCCCCGTGCTGCAGGCCCTGATCGCACAGCGCAACTATCCGCCGCTCTACCCCTTGCTGCTGGCCTGGGCCGGCGGCGGCAGCGCGCAGATCGGGGCCGCCAAGCTCGCCTCCACCGGGCTCATCGTGCTGGGAATGCTGGCGCTGCTGTACTGGCTGCCATTGCTGTGGTCCGACGCGTCGGGGCCGTTGGCGCCTGATGCCCGCATCAGGCCCGCGCCGCCGTGGATGCTGCCGCGAACCCCCACCGCCGTGGCGGCCTGTTTGCTGATGCTGGGATTTATCGCCTCGCCCGCCGTGCTGCTGCATTTCCAGACCTTATGGAGCGAGCACGCCTATATCGCCTTTAGCCTCTGTGCCCTCGCGGCCGCCGCCCATGCCAAGGCGCGTGCCACGGCCAGAGACAGTTCGCTGCTGCTGGCCGCCTTCTTCGTCACGCTGGCGGCCTTGAGCCGCAGCGCGGGCGTGGCGCTGGTGCTGGCCTTTGCGCTCTACGCGTTGTGCCAGTCCACGCCGCGGCGGTGGTGGGCGGTGGCGCTTGCGACCGCGCCTTTTGCGCTGGAACGTGCGGCCAACGCCTGGCTAAGCACCTCCGGCCACAGCTATCAGGGGCACTTGTGGCAGATGCTGGGCGTGGCCGACGTACCGGCCTTGTTGGCGCGACAGATAGCCGCGCTGTGGCAGGCCTGGTTGCAGAGCTTGAGCTTCACGCCGGATACGCCGGTGAATGGGCTGCTGGCCGGCGTCCTGCTTGTCTTGATGCTGGGCGGGCTGGCGCGGCGTCTGCGTCAGGGCGCGCTGGAGGCCTGGTATGTGCTGGCCTACCTCGGCCTGATCACCCTCTGGCCGTTTCCCGATCAGCATCTGCGCTTTCTGTATCCGCTGCTGCCGGTGCTGCTGGGGCTGGGCG